>Ga0325404_1005178_pt1 | contig 13765 bp, 5 predicted proteins | sample PopdelMetagenome_18_FD_205664 | JGI IMG/M metagenome (GOLD analysis project Ga0325404, IMG submission 205664) | Populus deltoides microbial communities from Bellville, Georgia, United States - Xylem-Control-R1 | ecosystem: Host-associated > Plants > Phyllosphere > Stem > Wood/Secondary xylem... | reverse complement strand
AGAATTTCTGGAACAACTTTAAATTCTGCACAATCTGGACTCCAGGCATTCTCTTCTCCGTGTTCATGTGAGATACGACTTCGAGGTTTCCCTGTGCAAACAATAGCGGTCCCTTTGTTATCCTCACATGAAGTGGCACCTGAAATTCACAGCATTGCCTCAATTTTTGATCTTGAAGAATCGGATCTGAAAGCATTACTGACACCTGGCTGTTTTTATGCTAATCAGGCATGTCTTGAGATTGCTATTTTCACAGGGAGAAAGGGATCACATTGTGGTGTTGGCATCAAAAAGCAGCAGATAGGAACATTTAAGCTGAAAGTAGGCCCTGAATGGGGTGAGGGGAAACCGGTGATTCTTTTTAGTGGCTGGATAGGTATTGGCAAAAACAAGAAGGAGAGTGGAAAACCTGGAGCTGAACTTCATTTGAGAGTGAAACTGGATCCTGATCCAAGATATGTGTTCCAGTTTGAAGATGTGACCACATCGAGTCCTCAGATTGTTCAGCTGCAGGGCTCAATCAAGCAGCCCATATTCAGTTGCAAATTTAGTCGAGACAGGTGGTATGAATTATGTGTTCTCTTTTTACATAATGTTTGTCAATTGCTTATCTTGCGCTAGATTTCCTAGATTGCTAAGATTTCCACATTCCTTTGGCTACAATGATTTTTGGAGCTGATTCTCAATTGAATATCTCCAGCCAATACAACTTTGTATGTGCACAGTCCATGTGCACTATAAAGAACTCGAGAGGGAAAAAAAGAGGGGGAAAAAAAACAGAACTGCAGTTTCTCTTGTACCCTATTTGATTCCCATGAAGCATTTAGGGCGCAGTTCTTTTCCATGACAACCGTCTCATTTTGCACTCTGGTTTGGTATTAGTTTCTTTGTAGTTTAGTGGTCCAACAACTTAACATGATGCCCCTGCCATTGTTCTAATTATTAGGTCATCGTTAATGAAACTTTTGATGGTTATGAATTGACAGGGTAACCCAGGTAGATCCCTTGAGTACCTATTGGTCAACTTCCGATGATGGTGCTGATGTTGAAACAGAAAGAAGAGAACGGAAGGGGTGGAAGGTGAAGATACATGATCTTTCTGGCTCGGCTGTTGCAGCAACCTTCATAACAACTCCCTTTGTGCCAGCAACAGGTTGTGATTGGGTTGCTAGGTCCAACCCAGGAGCTTGGTTGATTGTTCGTCCAGATGATTGCAGGCCTGACAGCTGGCAGCCATGGGGAAAGCTTGAGGCATGGCGTGAACGTGGCATCAGAGACTCCATTTGCTGCAGATTTCACCTCCTGTCTGAAGGCCAGGAAGGTGGTGAGGTTCTAATGTCTGAGATCCTCATCAGTGCTGAAAAGAGTGGGGAATTTTTCATAGACACTGACAGGCAGTTGCGAACTGCTGCAACTCCAATACCAAGCCCACAAAGTAGCGGAGATTTTTCAGGACTTGGTCCCATTGTTGGTGGTTTTGTTATGAGCTGTCGAGTGCAGGGGGAAGGGAAGCACAGCAAGCCATTGGTTCAGTTAGCCATGCGACATGTGACATGTGTGGAGGATGCTGCAATCTTTATGGCACTTGCAGCTGCAGTTGATCTTAGCATTGTAGCTTGCAGGCCTTTCCGCAGAAAAGCTCAGAAAAGTGTCTCGCCATTCTTTATGAAAAACACAAACTAAGGGGATTGATTTTCATGAACAAAGAATGGCTCTATTTTACTCTCTTTTTTCTTTAATTGTTGTAAAATTGGAAATGTACAGGAACTCTTATTTACCTTTTCCTGAAATTGTCAACTCAATCATATAGTACAACTTCAGCCACATGAAAACTCTGCCCGGACTTCATTTTCGGGACTTGATGCTTACGAAAATTACTTGCTTTATGGGTTTTCAACTCTGTGGCGGCTTTGCCATTGAAAACCTTTTTTCAGGTTAGCTTGACACCATCTTTCTTTCAGGAAAATTGTCAAATACATTCCCAGCCTGACCTCAGAGAAGGGATTAGTTTTTAGGGGGCATCACATAGTGGCTCTAGACAAGGGCAACGCTGGTTTGCAGATGAAGAAAATCTTTATGCCGACTGTCCACAAATATCACCACCGATTGGTTGCTCTGCCGTTTTAGTAGCCATAGTTGTAGCCAAATTAGCAGGTGGCGTAGAGCAATGTCTGTGGGTGTGGTGGACTCCACCAACTACCTCGAAGCCCTTTCCTTTCCAGTAAAACAAAATGAAGAAAAGTCAGCTGCCTATTTTCTCTACCAAACTGAATTATGACTTCAATTTTCAAATGCTTGTAACGAGTCTAAGTGAACAAGTAATGCTAAATCTCAAATGTCTCACAGATTGTGGACCCAAGATGAACTATCTCGTGTTTAACGGCAGAGTTCAGGCACAACCTTCATCCATATGATCTAACCTGCCTTGCTGCGTAGCAACTAGCAATCAGCATACAAAGATGCCTGGGAAAATCATTGATGACTTGCGCAACAAATTGGTGGTAAATATGAGCTTGTTTAATTATCCAATAGATTACCACCATTGCGGGATTGTAGCCCTTTTCCAATTCAAACTATTTTCGCATCAAGCCTATATTCCCCCGATGGTGGCGCATCTGAAGAATGCTAGAATAAATTGAACAGAATCTATGATTGTAAAATTTGATCCAGGTTCTGTTCTTGAAACAGCACCGGGCAACTTCAAAATTTGATCGGAGCCTTCTACCATTAAATTCTTGGGTTTTGAAACTGAGTTCCAATCCAAGGAAGCCTCTTTGTACTGATATTTGATCATACCAAAGAGGCTTCTCCAGAGCAAGCATTAAAGCAATTAATAGAACTTGAAAATTACATCACAAACGGGCCACTTGCGGGGGAGAAAATGTCCCAAGGATCACAATACTTGTTTTCAGACAATCTAGATGATAACATGTTCTCTACAAGAACAAGACTTGAAACCTTATGAGATGCATTTTACGGCATCTTTAATGGGCATAGAAAATATCAAAAACCAATTAAACTAAAAAAAATTAAATTAAAAATTAAAAAATTAATTAAACATAAAAATCCAAATCGTGATAAAAAACATCAATTAAATTTTTTAAAAGATAATTCGGTTCAGTTTCGGTATTATAAGATTGAAATTGAAATACCTAAACCAGTTCAGATAAAAAAAAAATAAGGGTACTATAAATTTAAAAAAAAATCTGCTTTCTAAACCCTTGGTACCGTCCCTAACATTCCAATTAGGGATGGCAATTTCACCCGAACTCGATGTATATCGACCCGAATTTACCTGAATGAAAAAGTCAAGTTCGGGTAGGGTATGAATATTGCTCTACCCGACCTGAAACCTGTCCCGAAGTATAGACATGACCCCGAATTGATTTTATGAATATTATAGTCACTAGGAATCATAACTGATCTTCAGAAATTCTATGACAAGAAACTAGTTACGCTAAAAGAAAGATATTATTATCCCTAAAAAGTTCTATTTTAAGCTAAGTTTATGAGATGCATTTTTCATGTGGTGAGGAAATTATCAAAATACTGATTAAACTAAAAAGAATTGAAAAATAATTATATCAAAAAACCAAAAAATTGATTAAATGAAAAACAAATGTGATAAAAGACTAATTAATAATTTCTTAAGAAAATTTAGTTTAGTTTGGTTTTATAAGGCTGAAACGCAAATAACCAAACTACTTCTAATAAAAAGAAAAAAAAATAAAGGTATTATAAATTAAAAAAACTGTTTTTTAAATTCTAGATCTCATCCCTAATATTCTAGCTAAGGATAATAATTTTATCCAAACTTAATGAATGCTAATCTGAATTTACTTGAATGAATATGAGTTTTTTTATCTATTTAAAATCAAGTAATACCCGAAATGAAAAAATTAGGTTCGTATAGTGTATGAATATTGCTTCTACACAACCCGAGTCTTAATTAAGACAATTACATTTGTGCCCCCTATATATTTGGAGCCAAAAATAGGGTTTCTCAGTTAACTCTCCAGGCAATCTTCCCTTCCCTTTCTCTACCCTTCTCGCTCTCTTCAGTGTTCAGTCTTTTCCAATCTCCGGTAAGCTCTCACATGCCACAGCCAACCTTCCAAAGTTTCAATTATTCTTCAATCTTCATCTCCATTCTCCAGATCTTGCAAACCATTAGCCCCCTCCTAAGCTCCCACACGCCACACCCAGCCTTTCAATCTTCATTCTTTAGTCTGCATCTCTAGATCTTCATTCGATCTGTTATTTCAATTCCTGTTTTCCTTTAAATTTTTTTTTCTATCGTTTTGTTTCTGTTCATTGCCATTGTTACAACACCATCCCTAACTTCTGATTGTATGTTGTATAGGTACATTTTACAGCTCCCCTAGGCCTCGGCAGCAGTCCATATAAGCACCCTTCCCTTGTATCTCCTCTGCAAAGTTCACTTCTTTCTTGTAAGGTTTCTCTCTGTCTTTCTCTGTTAGGTTCTTTCAATTCCCAAACTTTGATTTTTCTATCTCCTCTAGTATTCCCAGTTTAGTAGCTAATTGTCCAGTCAAGTAGCTAATGAGTGTGTGCTGGTGCTGAATAAATGATCATAACTTTATTTCTCCGCTTACGACTGACTAATTTTTGGAAATGTGCAAAATGATAATTGCACACCTTCTTAAACTTCATTAATCAGTGAGGAGGAAGCATGCTAATGAGAACTACTTTACACAACTAATTTTCATTGGTATGAAAATAAAAGATGCTGAGAAGTAAAGATCTGACTTTAATTTTCTTCTGTTCATTGCAGCTTTTAGTGAATTTCATGCTTTAACTGAATAAGCAATTCTTGATATAATAGCGTGACAGTCAAATGTCACGGTTGTAAACCAGAAATTGATGTTAAATGATGACTGCTTCTTGTTTTTATTTTGCACAAGTAATATCCAACATTTTATTCTTCTTTCTACTTGACAACTTCCACTTTTGAACTCTGCTCTTTTGGTTTTAATAAAGTAACTGGGAACACACCAGCTTTTTTTGTGAAGTTTTCTATGAGTTGATGATCACTTACTAATTGAGTTATAGGAATACTACTTTGCGCAAAGACAAACGTAGCCAAAACTAGCCTTGCTGCATATTTTGCTGATGGGACATCCCATACTGGAGAAAGCAGTTCGGCAGAGTTTCATCTTGCCTTTTTCCACCTAGAGTTATTTCTCAATGAAAATTTTGACTTCACAGTTCACATTAAAAAAATTCATATTTCTTTGGGGCTATCAGTTAGAAGGTGCCTAGTATTTCTGTGGCCGTAGATTAACTTCCTTATCTGGTTCAGCATCTGTTCGAACAATGAGAAATTTTTTGCATAGCTAATTGAAATTTGGTTTTACCCAAATTAAGATATCAGTATTAGTTTTAGTACATATGAATTGTCGATTGAAAAGAGTAGGAAACTTTTGGACGTTAGATTATTTCTTGTCCTGCCTAGCTTTTATGTTCTATGTTCACATATAAGAGAAAGATGCAACGAAGAAAGAAATGGACTCCCCTAGGGTAAATGCTTCCAATGCAGCAGGTTACTATTTTTTTTTGTGAATTCTTTTAGTGGACTTAGACGAATTGGAAGAGATTTCAATCCTCTAAAAACATAATGGCTATTATTTACTGAACCTATCCAGCTGACTGGATTCAGCCTAATAACCATTTTGTCACCCTTAATCTCTGTATATTTTGCTTACTCCAGGTAATACAAAATTTAGAGCAACTGTATCCAAATTGATTTCTTAGATGGTTCACTAGACCAGCAACTGATTGACAACTTTGAGCAATTGAAGGAAATTTTTTTTTCTTTTAAACCATGCATCTTACTAGCTTTCTGTTTGTGTGAAAGCCTTTTTTAAGTATTGCTCATCACGCCTTCTTATCATGATATGTTTTGCTGATAAAACGTATTTGATTCCCTCATCTATACCAATGCCAACATGGAGCAGAGCCAAAGGAGGAAGATTTCAAAGATATACCGAGCACTAGTGAATGGGATACTGAATCAGGATAAGGTAACACCTTGGCTCAACCACTGCCTTTTGCTTTCTTTTCTGTTTGTAGCATTTGTACACTCCAGGTTATGCTGTGATTTCTCCTCTGGTTGTCTCCGGTTAAGAATTTATTTTAATTGTGTTATATTATTATTTACTACTTGATTGGATCTTGCAATTTAGTTAAATATTTTACTTGAGATTTTATGATTTTAGTTAAAATATTTTACTTGTGATTTTCTGATTTTAGTTAAAATATTTTACTTGTGATTTTACGATTCGAGTTTATATTATATGTTCCGTGTCGTGTCAAAAAAACGTTTTTGACAACCTTGCATAGATGTATCCAATCTTGCGGTGTAGGGCTTCATTTATTTTTATTTTATGTCATGTTTATACGAAAGCATCATAATTTGTAGATCCCTGCAGTCGTGACAAAATAAGAAAGTATAATATTTAGATATGAACCAAAAACTATTATTGATTAAACAAGAAATGATTGCAAAATATTTTTTCATTAACCAAACCCAAGTCCAAACTCACGAGTCATGAGCCTGTAAGCTCATAGCCCAATCTACAAACTATATCTAAATAAAGTTTTATTTTGTTGAATTGTAAATAATACTCTTTAATTTAAGTTGCTTCTCGTATATTTATTTAGATATTAAATATACAAAAATCACATGTCTTCTTTCTTGTTTACCACAAAATTTTTTTTTGTTAATCGTGGATGTCCGGGGCAGCTTACATGCATCCCGACTAATCCCCCGATGCCCTAAATTAACGACCATGTAAGTTCTTAGTGGCCCTGAGATTTGTGATACTCAAACTGGTAATCTTTATTTGATGCATTTTTTTTTAAAAAATAAAAATACTTTGAACCTCAATTGCTACCATATTTTTAAACACTCTTCAAAAAAAAAAAAAGCTGAGCCGTAGATGAAATTGGGCCGGATTGAAATAGTTAATCATGATCCGAAGCTTAAAACTTCCATAAACTGGGCCTCAAGTTGCTCATTAGAAATCCCTGATCGACCGACATGTAGCATACAAATAAACCCTTAAAATACAGAAGGGTGGGTTTTGCCAAGTTCAAACCATGGTTGTTAAACTCGCATGTTGACTCGTAAAATCGTACGATTTTACGAGTCAACTCAGATATACTGTGTAAAATCGGGTATAAAACTCGAAAATTAGTAAACTCGGTCAAACTCGGTAAACTCGGACGTAAACTCGTCAGAGTTTACCAAGTATAATAAAATTAACAAAAACTATGGAATCTTCTCGCTGTTCTTAGTCCTCTCCTCTCCATCCCGTTAGAGCGTGTTTTGTATAGCAGTAGCTGTTGTGGTTGTGATTTGAAAAAAAATTGTTTTATAAAAAGTACTTTTAGTTAAGGTTGGTTTGAAAAAATAGGTGTTTGGTTAAAACTGTGGTTAAAATTGAGGTTGAACAAAAAGTAGTTTAATGTGTTTGGTTAAGAATGCTTTTGAAATTGAGGTTGTAAAATAATTTTAAAAAAATATATTAATATTGATGGTTTTTAATTTAAATATTGTAGATTTAACTATTGCTATTACATCATGAAATAAATAATACTTTATATAAAATATTTTTTATTGTTCCATTAAACTATCCACAATTCCATCACATATGAAATATATCCTACAAGGACTACAGTTTTCACAAATTTTTTAAGAGCGCATCAACATCAGGTAAAATATAATCAGGAACAAAATTAAGATTGCGATCAAATATATTTTTTATTTTGTTGGGTCGGGCCCGGTTCAATGCATTTTTAGCTTTGATAAACCTAGCCGACCTGAGTTTTATATCTAACTAGATGAAAATTAATTTAATTAAAATTAATCAATTAAATAGGTTAATTTATGAATCAATTAAATTCATAATAAAACTTAATTTAATTTTAAAAAAACTTAAATAAAAAATTTATATTTTAAATTAATTTGAGTTAATTTATCAAACTTGTAACTTTAATGTTGGGTTATAACTATAATAACAAGTTATGTAACTTTTGCATTAATTTTTTTTAATAAAAAATCATGTTTATATTAAATATTACTGTTTATGCTAAATATGACACAAATGATAAAAATTTGTTATTAATTTATGTAGAATTATTTCTATTTTTTGGATATAATTATTTTATAAAATAATGATATAAGTAATAAATACAAATAAATCTTACTCATAATAATTAAAAAAAAATACCAAGTATTTCAGACTTCCACGTGCTGGTTCAAGCCCTTAGCAACAAAAGCATGGTATTGCGTTAATTTTTAAACATGAACAGTGGAGCTCCACTGTTCATCCATTTTCCCCAAGAAGCAGCTCTTTGCTGCTTCTTGTAATCTGCGGCTGTGCCACAGTTAATGGTGGGATCCATTATTAAAAAATTGTAGTAGGTGCATTACCAAACGTTAAAAATTGTGGCTGCGGGTGCATACCAAACAGCCACTTAGTCTCAAAAAAATTCCCCTTTTTCTTTTTCCTTTTCCTTTTCCTTTTCCCCAAATCAACCCTAGCAGAAGCAGATCTCACATTCTCTTATTCTCAAATCTTAAACCCAGCAAAAGCCAACGCCTTCCACTCTCTTTCTTTCTCTCAAAACCCTCATTTTTTTCTTTATTTCGTTTGCTTTTGATTTGATTGTCTCTGCCTCTCCGGTATCCAGTTTTCAGTCTCCACTCCTCTGCTTTGTTTGCTGGATTGCTTACTGGATTCTTTCATTAGTTGCAGGTTTGCTTGCTGGATTCTCTTCTTCTCTATCATGTTTTATTATACAAAAGAGGGCCATCAATCTTATATCATTTTTGGGTGATTTGGCAGTTAAATAATCTTGAACTTGTTGTTTATCTTGCAACTGGTGCTGAAAATCTTCCAGGTAAACACATTATTTTCTGTTAATATTTTCTTTTTCCTCCTCATCCATGGCGATGAAGTGTCTGATATAGAAAAAGACTTGAGTACCTGTCATATTAACATTTGCTCATTTGCTAAATCATAAGATCTTTTCTATTTTGTAATTTCGCATGCCTTATTAACTATGCTGACAAGTCTTGTATGTGTGTGTGTGTATATATATATATATTGCCAAATTGGGTTTTTGCAATCTTTGCATGTTTGTGTCCTAATCTAATAGACGGTACCAAAGATGTTGCTTTCAAATGGTTACTTTCAGTTTCTGGTTTCATAATTTTAATTATCCAAGATCCTTTGTAAATATCTAAATATCTAATGGTTTCGGCAAATAATTAAATATATAAATGAATCCTCTAAGCTCTAACAGGAGTGATCCCGTGATAGAATTTGAATGAATCCTGAAGCCAACCACTTTGGACAGTTAGGAATTTTAGAGTATCCTGTTAACTATTGGCAAAAATAATGTGGAGATTGCTATAATGCTGCTACATCATATATAGCTTCAAAACCCATCTTCCTTTTTATTGCAATTCCAACCAGAAGGGCAGAGCATGAAATGAATGCTTAATATTGTCCTGAATTCTGGTTGCTTTCTACTGTATTTTTGAAGCCCATGCTTCCTATATTAGCATATCTAAGATGAAGAAACATACTCCACAACTTGTGATTATTGGGATTGATATTATCTTAGTCAAACTAGAGTTTCACGTTGCAAGATCATTGCTTGTTTTGTCAGTGAAGCAAGCTCTACCATTCTTTTTAAAAGCTCTGTATATCTCTAATATTTGCAAAAGGGCAGAGCATGATCTAATGGTCTTTGTATGTGTTGCTTTAGCTTTCGGTATTCCCTAGAAAGTCTGATAAATAATGAGATAAAAGAACAACTTATGATGGTATTGTTGTTTAAAAAATCTAATGAACAAAATTCATATTTATCTCCCGGTAGGCTACATGTTGCTTATAATTTTAAAATAGTTTCATTTTAGTTCATTTAAAAAATCTATTTGCTGCCATGTTAGTTTTTTTGTTGTATTTTATTCAATTCTCAGCACTATACATCCTTATTGGTGTATATATTGATTCTTGAACTGCTGGATACATGCCGAGGAAGATCAAGGCTATGACACACCAACAGATTATTTGTTTTAAGTTTGTTAATTTTTAGTTAATGAAATTCTATGGACATAATTGTATTGTATTGTATTTTTAAGTTATTTAAACTATTTATGAATTTTTATTTGAATCATGTATTTTAAGTGTTTGGACATTTGTATTGTTTATTACTTTATTTCACTTTTACTTATGATTTTATGATTCGAGTTTACGATTCGAGTTTATATTATATATTCCGTGTCATGTCAAAAAAGCGTTTTTGACAACCTTAGTTCAGACCCTCTCCGCCTAGCTCCCTAGTTTGCTCTTGCTCTCTTTCTTTCTCGGTTCGTAGATTTTAGGTTCAAGCGATTTTTGTGACAACTGTTGTGGTTGTTTACATTTTCATTTTTGTTTCTCTCTTGGGTTTCTTATATGTTATCTCTTTGCTTTGAAAGGTATCATCTTTTGCGAATGGAAGATTTGCTTGACTTCTTTGTCATTGAGAAGCTCAACCCTGATGGCAAGAAATATGACAAAGGTTTGTGTTTTTTTTCCTTTGAACTCTATTGGCTCTTTCACTGTATTATTTAGTTTGATCACTTTGTTTTTCTCAGTTCTTTTCTGGGTTGTTAGTACTTGGTAGTTTTTTCTTTGCTAAAGGTTGGTGCTTTATGGTTGAATTAAAAACTCGATTAAGTAGAAGAAGTTTTTTTATTATGTTCTTGGTTTTGTTTTGGGATTTCTACTTTGGGATTTCTACTGCTAGTAAGTTGGTATGAATAAAAAGGTCTTGTTTCTCTTTAATTTTTTTTTTCCACGAGGACTTGAATTTTAGTTCTTTGTCGATATCTTGCAATATAGTTTTACCATTAAGAAATTAATGTTTGCTTTGATCTCTACTGTAACGGGGTTTTTTCAAATATTAAGTAGTTTTCTTGGAATGAATGTATTATTTGGTGATTTTCGGGGTTGAAATTTGACCTTTTATTGTGAGATAGTTATATTATATGTTATTTAACTGAATTGGCCCTAAATCCCTTCCTACTGTAATTCTGGTTGGTTTATTCGTGTTTCTAATCGGCATATGTTGACTTTCCTTTGCAAAAATTGATAGAACTAATAAGACTGATAAACTTGTGTTCGTTTGTACTTTTTCTGGACTAATTATAGTTTGTAAACTATGCTTTTGTAGTTTCTCGCATTGTAGCTCGCAGTGAGAAGGGGGATATGTACATGGTGCTTGATGTACACACGGAGATTTATCCCATTGAAGAAAAATCAAGGTATTTAGTCCTATTAACTGAAACATTGAGCACTGATGGCATTCTGGTTGACCCTCGTAATGCGCAGGTAATCCTCTTCTCTCTGTTTTGGTTTTTGGTTATCACTCTGACATGTTTGGTGTTGGGAATGATTTAGATACTCTGTATTCTTATGTTTCTTCTACATGTTTGCATTTTATTCCTCCACTGTATTTGTCTTGGTTTATTATTAGTACTAACAACATAATTTTTTTTTTTTCACTTTCTTTTCAAAGCCATTGACAATTACCTGGTGTTCAAAAAGTACAAGTCATGTATTGTTATTACAACCAACCTGGAATGATGGTATAACGACCTTGCAAGTTTAGTAGTTGATTTGCATGATGTGAACTTGTTTACTAGTTTTCTAGACAAAATCGAAGTTCTATTGCTATTAGGTCACTAAAACAAATTGGGGCTGATACAATGATCTGAGGCTATGTGTTAGGGCAGGATCTCAGCAACAACATACTTGAACAATGTAGTAGAAACAAATTTACAGTATGTTAGTGATGTTTGTTTATTTGTTTCTTTTAATATTGCGATCTTACAAATCATTTCTATTAATGTTGCCTACTTGCTGTATCCTATCCTCTTACAGGGTAAGCAACCATCCAAAGAAGACAAGTTTGAGTATGTGACACACGGGAAACTTTACAAAATTGACAAGGAAGGTTCAGGAGCTGATTTCAAGTTGTATGTGCCATACTTCTAATTACACAAAAGTCGCTTTCGTCGAGTCTGTTTAGAAGTCATAATGCATCTTCATTCATAATAGATTATGGGATAGCTTATTTCATCCAGGTATATGGCTATTGGTCTTTTAACTGATATATGTATCTCTTTTTTTTTTGGCTTTAGGGAGATCTACATTTCATTTGGTGGACTTCAGCTGTTGCTGAGGGGGAGTCCTAGCTCGCTTGCCAGGTTTCAGCTTGATAAAAACTATTTTATGTTGATGAGGAAGATGTAGAAGCATTAAGAGTTCTGTATAATTTTCTACTTGGTTGCATGCCTAATGATTCAGCTATGATGAAGTTTCAGTTACATACAATCCTAGAACTAAATGATCGGAAGAAAGTGAGGTTTGCGGAATCATTTTGTGGCTCGCTTACGAGTTGTTCAATGAGGTCTCTGCTGTTTTTTTTTCTAAAAAAAATTGATTTATTTTATTAGTTTTAATTTTTTTTTCTGTATTTTTATATCAATTTAACATATTAGTATTAAAAATAAATTTTTAATAATAATAAAATATTATTTTGATAAATTTCTAAATAATAATTAATAAGAAGATGCTCAAGCAACCTATATGTTTAATTTTAATAAATGAGTCCACTACTATTGATTAAATAACCTCATTATTCTCTACTTAATAGTTGAATTTCTTATTACTATCTAACACCAACATAATTATGAATATTAAATTTTTTAAATACAAGATAAAGAATTATGATTGATTTTAAAGTAAGATAAAATCAATAAAAAATTATTAATAAGTGAAACGTGATATATCATCAACCATGAACTCATTATTACGACATCTTCATCTTTTGCACATTTTTGAAGGAAGATGTTAGTGCTTTATCAAATGTGAAGGAAGATGTAAGTACTTTATCAAATTTGTTTCGGTGTAATTGTTATGAAATATAAATCTCAAATTGATTGATTATCAAACTTAAAAGAAATATGATAAAAACAAATTGTGGGATTGTAGGAAATATACCAAACAACCATCAGCTAATTGAAAAACTAATAGAATAGAAGAAGGAAACTCAGAAAATAAAAAAAACAAAACAAAACAAATTAGAGGTGAAGGATCCGTCTCCACGCGATGCAGGTATAAATCATTTCTCAGCTGCTCAGCATCAGAGCGTCTTGGCTCTAATAGGGTGAAAGTCCCGTTCTCTAAACTGGATTAATTTTGTTCTTACTTGCTAAATAAATATTCAGTATTCATAGAGATGGGATTTATTTATTTATTTTCGTCTATATTTTTATTCTTATTCAAATCTAAAACATTTAAAACATTCTCTCTATATATATATATATATATATATATATATATATATTTTTTTTTTTTTTAAACACAAGCCAACTATAACATATATAGAGCACAAGAGCTCTGCACTCTGGGCTTAAGTTCATGCAGCAGAAACCCTCCAAGCAACTCCTACTTTCTAGAGTACAGATGAAATTACTGGGATAAAGGTTAACCATAATTGTTGCGAGTGCACAAAAGAAAGAAGAAACAAGGAAGGAGAAGTCATGGAACAAATATTTTTTAAGTACATCCACGAGGAAAAGTTACTGAGGAGGTAGCATACAGACAACATGCTCCCAATCAGAAATGTAAAACTGAATAAACAGAAAAGATCACACAAGCACATCCTACAACCCTTAGGT
>Ga0325404_1005174_pt1 | contig 13773 bp, 9 predicted proteins | sample PopdelMetagenome_18_FD_205664 | JGI IMG/M metagenome (GOLD analysis project Ga0325404, IMG submission 205664) | Populus deltoides microbial communities from Bellville, Georgia, United States - Xylem-Control-R1 | ecosystem: Host-associated > Plants > Phyllosphere > Stem > Wood/Secondary xylem... | reverse complement strand
AATTTTTTACTTTCACCCTTCCTTGCAGCCTCGGATGGTCAGCCCTGGTTCATTCATGAGCGCAGCAGCAAGAGTCGCAGCATGGAGCTTGGAAGCCATGACTGGTTAACGGTCACTTTTTCGACAGGAAACTGGCTCTTTTCCCCTCTTTAGGGATAGACATCAATCGAAGAACCGAAACAAATCGCTGTTCCGAAGAATATTCTTGTTGAAAACATGGAAATAAACATATTGTGAATCAAAGAAACAGGTTTGAAAGACATCCAGCTCCAGTTGATTTAGGAGAAGATCAACCCGAACTAATTGATGTCCCAGTTCATAAAAAGCTAATAAATGGTATGGCAGAACAAAGAGCTTAATCCGCAACAGCATAATTTCTTTTTTCAGAAAATAAAAGGAAAAGTAACAGTAAAAGTATGGAACAATTAGTTATTTATAACAACAAAAATCATTAACTCATTCCAACTTAAAGGACTCCAAAGAATGGATTATTTATTGCAGAGGTCAGCTCAGATCCAGCTGAGTTCAGCACTGCCATGTCCACCTTATCCCTGGCAAGAAAAAGGAATTCATCGCCTTCAATTTTCTCAAACCCGCACAGCTCAAGAAATCCAATGCCTCCTTGGAGTGAACCGACTCTATCCTGTTTCATGGAAATGTAGAGTGACAGCAAATAAAGGAGCAAGAAAGCAATTAGCAAGGGGCCTAAGTGTTCATGCTCCATGTGAAGGCCAAATTGGATGCAGAAGTTGATTGATCATGTGAAATGATACAATAATGCAACATAATTGTGAGAATAGGTGCTAACAATAATCAATCCAGTGGTGAGCAGTAATTACAATTGGAGCGAGCATTAAAATGGTAGGCATATTTCCTCAATATAATTTAGCATGAGAATTTGCATACCTGGAAGGTTTGATTATTGAGTCTTATTTTTCTGAACTTCTCTTCACTGGGGTTTTTGGCAACATTCCCTATGTAAGTTAGGAGAGTCTGAAACGCTCTCTTCACTTTAGCATCATCATCCTAGCCTCAAAAAAGCAAATGAAGTGAGGCTACAAAATCTAGTTTAAGGTGCTATACAGCTTTGACAGTGCTACACAAATTTAAAAGACGCTAATGAGGAACAGTGAGAGAAATTCTGAAGGAGATGTAGAATTTGAAGAATCAAAGAATGCATGAATGGTTATATTTGGAAGCATCATGTTTTCATGTAGGAATATCTTGCAATCAATATCAGTAAGATGTGATAATAGATTTTCGTTTCCATCAGTATGAACAAGATGGGTGCAAGTTTTTTGGCCAAGGAGTCCGTATATGATCCACAGTTTAGGATTCACTAGCATCAATCTATTTATTTGTTTTTCTATACGAAGTTAAAGCTGGGGCTACAAAGGCCTGGTTTTTCACCATGTGGAATGGCAAGACTTCAGTGATCTTTCTGTCGCTTTTCAATTCTTAATTAAATTTCGCAATATGTATTTAAAGATCAGCAAGTTCCCTGCTATCATCTCTTAAGTTACACTGTTTTCTATCTTTGTACATAATTTTTAGCTTTAAGCATAACTTACCTTGGATTTTTTGCATAGCATTGATCGTTCTTTGGTCAGTAAAAATTCTTAGATTTGGTAGAAAATGTGCTTTACTCTTCATTATCCTCTTTCCTCTCTCCATTCCTCTAGGGGTTTGTTTCTCTTATTATCCTCTTTCCTCTCTCATTCCTTCTTATCATATTTTATTTTTTTTTATTTAATTAACTCAACTTTACAGGGTCAAATCATCGTAACATATAAGATTAACAGAAAAGGGAGGAAGGATAAATAAAGTTGAATTGAAAGATAACGCAAACCACACAGCATGTATACATAATAGGCTACTAAAACAAAACAAAACAGAATAATTAACCAATTGTACTTCATGTTTCTGGACTGTGATAATGAAGATCTGAAGTAGAGTTGTGTTTACCTTGTGACTCTGCTTAAGAGATCGCAAGCGTTCTCTCATTTGTTCTTGCTTAGTGGCAGGCCTAACAGGCAGCATGCTCTGCAAAAACATTTGTAAAATACATTAAGAACATATTCTGAATGACTACATCAAGCCCATTTTTATTCCTCGTACCTTTTTCTCCTCCACCACAGGTGCAGAAGGTTTTACAGTTGCAGGATCTTCTGGTGGCAATCCTAACTTCCTTCTTCTTTCTGCCTGTGAGGCACCCAACTCCAGTTAGAAATAAACTAACAACAAATCGAATTATTCCAATTACAAACTTAAATAACAAATGGGCACACAGTACACTGGAAAGGGCAATTTTTTTATTTTATTTTTTGAAAATACAACTCTATACCATCAGCCAAATGAGATCTAGCAATGTCTTGCCTTTTCCTTCTCATAAAACTTTGAGATGTGCTCTTTTCCTTTTAAAAATATTTCAAGTTGATATATTAGAAATATATACAAATCAAAGAAAGAACAAGATCAAACTCACACAAATAGTTTAACTACTAATGCAATTTTGGGGAGAAAGAAAAATGGAATAGAACAGTAGTAACCTTGTCTTCTTCCACTTTCTGACGAATTTTTTCCCTAGCCCTCTTCTCTTCCTCTTTCTCTGCCTTCCGCAAGGCCATCAATCTGAGAAGGAATTTGTTTTTCATTCAATTGTAGCAACAGGAAAGGGCACTTTTTTGGTAAACAAATAAAAAAAAAATACTGAAGAGCACCAAAATAGTGCAAGTTTGCAACCATGTACAAAAACGAGAAACTCATTTACAAGAAAGTGAATCTACAAAACCATTCCAAAAGGGGATACATAAGACCATATCGAACACAAGGTACGAGTACGGTGAAATACAACAGAAGAGTAAAGGCAGACAAAGACAAACCGCTTTCTTTCATTTTGTTCTTCAATTCGCTTTGCTTCAAGGAGTTCCTTGCCAATTCGAATCCTCTCCTGTAAAATTGGTTTCCAAAAACACATTGCGAAAATATAGCAGATAGATCAATCAAGGCAAGAGTTTAGATACCAAGCTAATACTTGGGACTACATAACATATCTTCATATTTGCATGTATCAGAATGATGTGTCAAAGATTCCACATTTAGAAAGTGAAAGTTGACTGAAAATTACACAGCATGAAGTTTAAGGAAACTGCATAACAATGATGCCCTAGGTAACAATTCCTAATAGAGCATGCACTCAAATGATGATTGATCTCGTCACTGCCAGTGGAGACAAATGAGGACATGCTTTAAAAACAAACGAACAGATAATACAAATGCATAATTTTGAGATTGCAAGTTGATATAAGAGAAGGTCATAAAGAAAATCAAGAAGCACCTTTTCCTTTTCTCTTTCTGTTTTCTTCTCTTCCTCCTCTTTCTTCTTGCGTGCACGTTCCCTTAAAATTATTTACAAGAAAGATAAACATGAGATAAACATATGATACACAAGCAGACACACAGCAAACCTAAAAGCCAACCAAGAAATTCAACTTAATTTTGGTCCTTGAAAGGAAAGCATTTGAAGATACCTTCAGTAATCACATTATGCGGCTTTCCTTCAAGATGTTCAGAGCATAAAAGATAAGATTAAAAAACTAATTCCATGAAAGCAAATATCCCGATAAAGGCAACATAAATGCACACAATCACATGAAATTGAAGCAAACAGCAAGGACCATCGCATCCATGGCATTGTCCAAGCAATAAATATCCTTTGAACAATCAAGGTCTTGATTTATCAAAATCAAATTGATCCAGTTAGGCAGACACCAGTTAGTAACCTATAATCCTCTTAGAAGATATAGATCTGAGAGCCCCAAATGGACCAAATTAGTTTCCAGATTATAAGATTTCCTTAGCACCTGAAAATTCTAGGAGCTTTGCCACCCCTCTTAGAAACTACTTCTAAAAGCCATGTTTTACCGAAATTGAGCAGATCAACCAATAAAACCAAAGGCTGAATAAGAAACAAAATTGCATTGTAAGGCCTGGGTAAATTAACTAGAAAAGTTTAAACTCATAACCTATCCTGAACCCAACTCATTTTTCAACTGAACCACAGCTCAGTAGCCTGCTGCAGCCGGTAAAAACAAAAAACAGTATACTCGTTATCTAGAACCACTGGCCAAGTAGCAATCACAAAATGAAGACAGTGAAGCTTAGATATGCATTTTAATGCACCATACCTTAGTTCTTGTGCTTTTTGCTTCATTTCTTCTGGTGTCAAAGAAGGTTTAGGAGCCTCAACTTTGGAGTTGATAGATACCTGAGCAGACAAGCAGGTCAATAAATCAGAAGAACAAACAATTTAGTCAGCAAAAGCAATAAAGAAACTTATTTTCAGATCAATAAATAGACAATGCATGAATGGAAAGATGCAGTTATGCTAGTGAAAAAGAATGTCAAACCATGGGCATTTCATCTATGTCTGGGTCATTCTCATGCTCAACTACCCAATTTACAGCAGCCTCAAGACTGGCATTACCTGAAAGAAAAGAAAAGCCAACACTCAGAAAACTGCATACGCTTTATCATTTGCCTATAATCAAGATAATGACACAGCAAGTACACTATCAGAGGCCAAAATATAACATGCTAACAAAATCCAGCCTCGCAGATGCCCTATGACACAGATTCTAATATCTGATAAGCAAAGGTAAAAAATGACAATAAATAACATCACCAGAATAATGAAGTGCCCTCGTTGCCCTCGCTGTTGGGAAACCCATTGCTTCCAGTTCATCAAGAATTTTTTTGTCAACCTCTGGAGCAGCCATTTCTAGAGAACAAATAGCAAGCGTATTAAGCAACCATAATTACAAAAGAAGGGAATGTCTGACAATGATCAATCTCAAGTAAACAAAGAACAAGAATAACAAGATTTTGACAAGGGTCGATACCAATTTTCCACTGCCAATAAGAACAAGATAGCTCATTCATGATCCTCCACTATAAAACCTAAGGCCATTTCTTAAGCTACCAGCAAAACGAAAATGGGTAAAAAAAACCAAAGAAAAGGACCACCATTTTTTTCCTATTTTCCTAAATAACAGAATGAAAAAGAATTCAAGGGGGTGCGTGGAACCTTAAAACAACATGTGCAAGAAATAGAGAGCCAAATAAATAAAATAGAACTGCAAAACTAAAATCTATAAATAGCTATTCTACAAAGAAATGTGAAAGCAAAGCATAAAAAAAAAGAGAGAGCAAACAGAGATTTAACAAATGGCTACCTTAACAGCAATGTAGTGTTACAACAAGAACCATGTCAGGCAAGATGATTTTGAAGGCACATGTTGCACTTAAAACTCATAAAATAACAGCAAAAACACTCCACAGACAACAAAACCACAAAACAATCATTGAATCGTCCAGCAACTCTACCTACTAATTACCACACAAAAACATGAGAATCAATCAAGCACACTATTCATAAAGTTCATCACGGTCAGCAAATCGTACCTTCAGGCTGGCTAGTAGTGCTTGCATCAGCAGCAGCAGGCTCATCAATATCCATTGCTGCTGCCTTCGGAACCTCTAAGCTTATCGGTTTTGTCACCTCAGCAGTCTTATCCGCAAACTCAGTATGGCCAGTTCTCTTCGTATGCAAATCACTTTCCTTCATCACAAAATAAAACCAAAACCCAAACAATCACCACAAATATTCAAAACGATAGTTTTTTTTCCCCCAGAATAATAAAAAAAACTAGGTCTCAAACTGCTCATTATAACAATAAATTTCCAAATTTCAAGCCAAATTTAAAGATTTGCAAACAAATAAAAACCAAAATAATAATAAAAAAAACTAGGCCTTAAACTACTCATTATAACTATAAATTTTCAATCTTTTTAATCTTTAATATTCAAATCAGATAAAACAAACTAGAGGGTAAAAAAATAATCAGAATCGGAACCATAAAATTCAAGCAAAGCGAAAATTGGAAGCAACAGATAAAAAACAGCATTCCAAATGCATCAAAATCCACAATTCACAAAACTAAGGTTCGGAAAGACAAAGTGAATAATAAATAGAGGGTTTCATTACTGTTTTGGATCGGCAGGGTTTGCCGCAAGTAGTGCAGACGAGATTGAGGACGGCTTCAGTGGATTCAGAGAAATTGGAATGAGAGGTCAGCTCGGCGTGATCTTGTGCCTCTTGGACGGACTTCAATAGGGCCCCACAGTCCCCGCACTTCAATGACACTCCCGCCATTGATTTCGATTTCGATTGATCGGTGAATCGATCAGAGAGAGAGAGAGAGATGGTACCGCTCTGTAGTGTAAATTGGTTTCTTTCTCTGGTGGAGCTTCTTTTGTAACTTTAACTTTACTTGTTGGCTAGGCAAGCAAGTGTTAGACTGGGTTTTAGTGGTTATGATTCGGGAAAAAAAAAAGTTTTATAAATTTTTTTTTTTTTTTTTTTGTTAAAATTGATTTGGTATTTATATATGTTTGGTTAAAACTGTGATTGAAATTGAGATTGAACAAAAAGTAGTTTAATATATCTGATTAAAAATATTTTTTAAATTAAGGTTATAAAATAATTATATATATATAGTTTTTAATTTAAATATTATAGATTTAACTATTATTATTACATCATAAAATAAATAATACTTTATATAAAATATTTTTTATTGTTCCATTAAACTATTTATTCCATCACATATGAAATACATCTGACAAGGATTACAGTTTCCTTAGTTTCTTAAGCGTGCAACAACATCAGGTAAAATATCATCAGGAATAAAATTGAAATTGCAATCAAATTCTGCAAATGTTACATCACCAAGCGATCTTCATCTAATTTATGTAGTGTCATTGAATAATGTTAAAACACAATTAAAAATAAAAAATATAATTTAATTTTTTTTATTTTACTAGGTTGGACCCGATTCAATGCATTTAACTTTGAACGAGACCCGGTCCGCCCGGAATAGTGGAGAGTGAATCACTCTCCACTATTCACGTGAACAGTGGAGAGTGGAGAGTGATTCACTCTCCACAGAGAAGAAGAAAAGTAGCAAAGAGCTGCTTTGTGTCACCTTGCGTTTCAAACGCAAATAGCAGTGGGGGCCATGAACAATAAATGGTGTTTTATGCATTACCATACGTTTGTTTCCTGTGGTTTGCTTCAAAAGCAAAAGCAACCATAGAAATAAACAGGGTCAGGCTGTGTTTGTTTTCCAGAAAGTGATTTTCGGGAAATCACTTTCCAAACTTTCATGTGTTTGTTTGTCATTAAAAAAGTTGGTCAACGGAAAACACTTTCTAGTCGAAGGAAAATTTGGCTTAGTTTTTCAGGAAAGTGTTTTCCTTTTATTTTTAGCGGAAAACACTTTTTGGAAGTTATGAAAAAATTAGAAAAGTCATATTATTTGCTGATTATATCAAATTTAATCCTCAAACTTTTGATTGATATATATTTTTTGTTTTTAATTTTTTTTTTCAATTTCATCATTTAGAATTAATTTTTATATTAATTTTGGTCCTCATTTTTATAATTGTTATTTGTTTTTTCCTTATCATTTTTTTAATTGAAATTTTTAATCTATCAAATTTGGTCCTAATTCTTTTGATTGTTACTTATTTTATTTGAAATAATTTATGAAATGTTAATTATTATTATTTTAATTTCTTCATCTTTCAATTTTTTTATTTTTTAAATTTGATCTCTATTATTTTGATTATTATTTATTTTATTTGAAATAATTTATGAAATAATTTTTTTTTCAATTTCATTCTCATTTAACTTTTTAATTTGTAAGATTTGTTCCTCGTTATTTTAATAAACTTGAAAAAAAATAAAGCATTAATAAGTTATTTTCCAGCTCATTTTCCATGACATAACCAAACATTGTAAAGTGTTTTCCAACTTATTTTCCATTACACTACCAAACATCGAAAAATAATTCATTTTCCCGGAATTCACTATCCAAAAAGAAACTACTTTCTAGCAAACAAACAGAGCCTAAGCTTAGAAGGTAGAAACGTAGTTTTATAGTATTACAACTGATTTGTTTTCATGTTTTAAAAGTTATTTTTTTGGTATTTTTGGATAGGTTTTATGTTTTATGTCAAAAATAAATTTTTTAAAAATAAAACATTATTTTGATATATTTTCAAATAAAAAAATTATAAAAAACAACTACAACCACAACCACAATATCAGACAGGCTTTTAAGGGGTTTTTAACTAGAGTTTTTTTAAAAAATTATTTTTTTAAAATTAAATTTTTTTAGTATTTTAAAATTGTTTTGATGAATTAATATCAAAAAGAATTTTAAAAAAAAATTATTTTGATGAATTTTCAAGCAAAAAGTAATTTGAAAAGTAATCGCTACCACTATTTCAAATTACAAAAAAATAAATAAAAGAACTCAATTTTTTCCTGTAGCATGTGAGGAGAAACATTGTGAATTTAAGCAGTGCATTGATCATTTTGTCCTTCATTGCACCGAACAATTACATTGGTTGTGGGGTAGAGTTGTTTCTTTTAGAGGTTAAAATGTCACTTGTCAATTGATCAAGATAATTTAGTAATTTATGTTTTTTTTATATACAATGAAATTACTTCGTCACACTTGAAAGCTAAGAAAATAGGCTTTTTGTCCAAGAATCCTTGTGTATTTTCAACTTTATTTGTACAGTTAAAGGAGTTAAAGGATGATAATACCCTTAAAAACTCAAAAGTTTTGGCCTTGTAGAGTGGGGTTTTCTTTATCTTTGTGTATTTTTTTTTACAGTAAAATAACATGTTTAGCCTTTAACTTTCAAAAATCTAAGTCCGACAAGGGAGGGCATTTTCATCTTTGCCACATGTTTTTCTTGTGTAATATTAAGATGCTCTTAGGGGCTTTTTAGTAATTTCAATTATTCAAATATTAATGAATCAACATAAAAGGTTAATGCATGCTATGCACAAATCAGCGCATTATCATCCCTCCTACCAAATGGGAGGCGCGTGGGACGTATTACGATGGCCAAATTCCACTGACCGTCATGTCATCCAATGTGTTAGGTGGCGGCACTACTGTTGGTGTGGCACGTTTGGCCTGGTTGGCAGCAGTTCGACGACGATGACAGTTTTTCCTCCTCCCATTCCTTTCTCTCTCATGTACATTGGTTCTCAAGATGAGGCTTTAAAAAATCAGATGTGTCATCCGGATTGTATTTATTTTAAAATTGGTCGTTATTTTTTTTATTTCTATTTGTTTTAATTTCAATGCTTCTTGAATTTTTTTTGTTTCAATTTCATCACTCTGCATTTTATTTCATATAATTTTTGTATCTAATTTAGTTCTAATTTTTTTATTACTATTTTTTTTATCTTTTGTATTAATTTTTTTATTTCGTCCTTTATAATTTATTTTCATTTTGTTTTGATTCTAATTTTGGTCCTCATTTTTTTATTGCTCTTTTTTTATATCATTTTTTTATTTTTTTAATTTAATCCCTAATTATTTTATTTTGATTATTTTTGTGTGTGCTTAATTTAGTCCTCATTGTTTTTATTTTTTATTTTTTCATTATTTTTCATGTTTGTCTTCTATAATCATGACATGGTTCACCAGTTTCAATGATTAGGTTGGTTTAAGTTCAGTTTATATATATATATATATATATCCTTTTTAAATTTTGTTTTTTTTTTATTTTTGATCATTTGACATTAGCTTATTGGGCCTTAAGCTTCATGATCTGTTTTGATTTTTTTGTAAGGTTATCCCTATCTCATATCTTGGGTCGCGAGTTATTAAAGTTAAGCTGGGTTGGTTTGGATTTGTTTTTTGATCACCTGATATTTTTTCCTACTTTCGAAAGGGATTGTTCTAATTTTTTTAGAGTAACACGGGTTGTCTTGAGTTTTTTTTTTTTTTTTTATCTTTGTTGGATCTATCTCTTTTAAACTAATTTTTTAAATTATATTAAATTAATTTATTTCATTCTTCAATATTAAATTGGTCTGGTATTGCCACGGTTTTTTGTGCTCTTTGTTAGATCTTGCTCTTTTAACAAGATTTTTTTAATTAAATTAATTTTTTTCACCTTTTAACATTGAATTTGTTTTATATTGAGCTTCTTAGTTGAAACTAAGTTTGAAATTTAACAGCTTGCAAGTTTAAAAGAATAACCGGGCTTAGAAGATTCACTTAAATTTACTTGGTTTCCCCCCTATTTTTTAGCTATATTTTTTTGTTTTGTCTTCCAACATTTTCTTACTTTTTTTTCCAATTACCATGGGATTTTTCATTTGTTTTGAAAAAAAACATGTGTTACCTAAAACTATTTTTTTAGGTTTTGTTCAATTTAGTTTTTATGAGGATTTTTACTTTTGAATTAAATGTGAGCAATAAATGTTTTTCGTACATTGTTCCAGTTAATTTTGAAACTCAGGCCGGCCTAAATCTCATGTCCCTTAGGTCATGAGTCAACCCATCAAATCGAGCATTTTGAACATCAAATGATATATTTTGATTTTGATTTTTTTAATTTGATCTTCACTCATTTGATTTTTATTTTTGCTTTTTATTTTTTTGTGGATTTGTGGACTTAGACATTTTCAATTTGGCCATTGAGTTCAATATTTAATGGTATTTTAGATTTTGGGCCTCGATGTTTTGTTTTAGATTTTTATTCTTGATACATTTATCAAATTTTAATTTGTTTTTTATTTCATTACTAGATCCATCATCTTAATTTTTTAAATTTCATTACCTAGATTTGTTGACATTTTTTTTAACTTTTTTTTGTTTATTATTCTTTTTTCTGATTTTATCTTTCATTATTTGGATTGCTAGGAATTGACGGTTAGTATTATTTTCCATGCTCTCTTTGTATGATGTGGAGTCATTTATTTTTTTTCTTTTTTAAATACACTTATAAAGCTTGGTCATCATTTTTTTACACTAAAAAAAATTAGATCAGCCCACAACAAAGCACGAGCAAGCTATCTACTACCCTCTAATTCAACCTAAACACCTTCGTGATTAGCCAAGTCAATCCATGTTTTTATAAAAACTTCAATAATCCGGGTCTTTTATGCTAATCTAAGCAAGGACAATTCTAGAGTTAATGGGTCACTCGAATTAGGCTAGGTCCAAAACATTAGCTATAACTGTTATTTCCTATACTTTTAAATTTGAGCAAGAAAAAAATATTTAAATTCTTTTGAATGCATTATGTCAAAATAATAGATAAATTTAATTTTTTAGTCAAAACTTGAAGAAATTGTTGTTTTTTTAAATAAAGGTGCACTCTTAAAATGATGTATAAATAGTAGTTTTGATTAACACCCGTACTAATTTGAGGATAACCTAAATAGTTAAATAGTGAAAAATAAGGCGCGTTGCTTTTTGTCAATATAATGAAATTATTTATTTTGAGTTGGGGTCCGTGGAGCTCTTTTGTCCTGGGTCTCTTTGAAGTTTATAGATTTGAATTGGAGTTGATGCTGATATTTTTTTTTTAATAAATTAGGTTAAGTATCAACTGTTTGTGTTTGAAAGTGTGATTATAATTGTTTTTAAGATATTTTTTATATTAAAATAATATTTTTTTTACTTTTTAAAAATTATTTTGAGATCAGCACAACAAAACAATTCAAAAAATATAAAAAAATTAAAATTTTTGGAAACACGGGTACAACCGCGTTTTCAAATTCCAGTCATTTTTAATGCTTGAAAAAATTTAAATTTTTTGATTTAAAAAACCTAATTTTTAACGTTTTTTCACCTAGAAATACCCAAAAAAATCCTAAACCTCACAAAAACCTTATTTTCAATAATAAAAAAAAAACCTTTGAAACCTTTGGTCACTCAAAAAAATAAAAAAAATCAAACGAGATAAAAATATCTTTATGGACTTCAATTTATTTTTTCTAAGATAGTTAGAGGATAAAACCACCTCTATTTGACTCAATTTTTTATGGCTGGCTATAATATTTCTCTCTCCTCTTAATTTTTTATGATAACTTTCTTCTTTTTCAAAACTTAAAGAACAAAACGTGATGTAAATAATTTAAGGATTAAAATGAACAAATCTAAAACTATAGTGATAAACATGAAAAAACTTAAAACTTTATGGACTAGATTATAATAAATCTGAAATCACAAAGACATATTATTATTATAACAATATCTAAACCGTGTGGGGGGATTCACTGTTCCCCCATACACAAAATACTGTGGATTACAACAGTAATCCACATTGATTCTTCTCCCTGTTTTTTTTTAACTTTTCCCCTTTTTTTTTCTTTTTTTCAAAATTATTTTTTTTTCAACTTTCTTATTTTTTCTTATTTTTTATTTATTTTTTTTTCAAAATTATTTTCATTGATTTTACCTTTTAAATATTGACCTGGTTAAAATTTTTGCTTTGTAATTTTTTTCTTTAAAATACTGTGGATTACTGTGATGTTTTTCCACTTGGTTTTTCTATTTTATTTCTTTATTTTTCAAAATTATATTTGTTGATTTTTTTTAATATTGAGTTGATTGAGAATTTGGTTTTGTAATTTTTTTCTTTAAAACTTTGTTGATTGCTACGGTGTTTCTCCGCATGGTTTTTTTCTCTAAAATTATCTTTTTTTTATTTTATTTTTTAATATGGAGCTGGTTAAAAATTACAGTTACAATATGTGAGGAAAACACTGTAACTTTTTTTAAAAAATTACTGTTTATTGCTACAGTGTTTTTCCCACATGGTTTTTTTATAATTTTTTTCAAATTATTCTCTTCAATTTTATTTTTTTAATATTAAGTTGTTTGTGAATTGCAATTACAAGTCATTACAAATAAGGTTAAATCATGTGGGGAAGCACTGTAACTTTCATTATAAAACACTGTGAATTGCTACAGTGTTTCCAACATGATTGTTTTTTCTTTTTTTTATGTTTATTTTTTTTTCTAAAATTATCTTTGTCGATTTTTTTTAATAGTGAGCTGATTAAGAATTTAGCTTTATAATTTTTTTCTTTAAAACACTGTAAATTGTTGCAGTGTTTTTCCATGTGATTTTTTATGATTTTTTCCAAAATTATCTTTGTTGATTTTTTTGTAATATTAAGTTGGTTAAGAATTATAATTACAATAAAACTAAATCATATGAGGAAAGCGTTGTAGTTTTTCTCACAAAACATTGTGGATTGCTACAATATTTTTCTAAATGGTTTTTTATTTTATTTTATTGGGAAGAGCGTTATAGTTTTCCTCACAAAACATTGTCAATTGCTACAATGTTTTTTCTCATAGGTTTTTTTCCATCCAAAATTATCTTTGTTGGTTTTTTTTTTAATATTAAGTTGGTAGAGAATTTAGCTTTGTAATTTTTTTATCTTTTTATTAACTGAAAAGCTAAATCATGTGGCGAAAGCACTGTATCTTTCCTCACAAACACTGTAAATTACTACAAATCATTTTGTTCAGTCTCTAAGTTTTGGATCACCAACACAACTTTTTTTTCGTCATGAAATATTTGCTCCATCATACCTTTAATTTCTATTACTTATCTAACGCTGGTTCACAATTATAACACTATCAAATGTGTTTTTTTTATAGGCCCGCGGCAGCGCGCTGACATTTCATCTCGTAAATAAAACTAAGAACTTCGTGAACCAGCTTGGCAAGGCACTGTAGCTGTGGTGTTCTACCATGTCGACCATACAAACAGGGATAATATATATATTAGTATATTAGCTCGTGCTCTGCAGTGGGTTAATATCAATTTTTATAAAAAAATATAAAAAAATATTAAATATATAAAGAATGTATTAAG
>Ga0325404_1005173_pt1 | contig 13774 bp, 4 predicted proteins | sample PopdelMetagenome_18_FD_205664 | JGI IMG/M metagenome (GOLD analysis project Ga0325404, IMG submission 205664) | Populus deltoides microbial communities from Bellville, Georgia, United States - Xylem-Control-R1 | ecosystem: Host-associated > Plants > Phyllosphere > Stem > Wood/Secondary xylem... | reverse complement strand
CCAAAAGTAAAAGACTAGCCGAATTTTGATTTAACAGGGAGTAAAAATTAAGAGCCAAAACTAATTCTTTCTTTCATTTTTTTTTTATATAAAACTGAATTGCTTTTATCAATGAAAGAAACTCAGTAAGCCATCTCAAGGAGAAGTTATTTAGAAAAACTAAATAGATACCATGGTTTTTTAAAATAGTACAAATAAAGTTTATATATATATATATATATATATATATATATGCACTCCAATGGTAAATAACCTTTTAGAAAAGCCAATTATATTTTAATATATTTGATATACAATTATTTTAAAAATCTAATATGACCTGGTTGACTTGGAGAGTATAAAAATAACCCAGATGATTCTCAATCAACTCAATATTAATTGAAAAAAAATTCAATAAAAAAGGAAAAAAAAAATAACTAAAGTTAATCCGAGTGAACTCGTCAAACCCGTGACATAGTTCATGAGACAAAAAAATCTTATTGAAAGCAAACTGAAAAAACATGGATTTAAAAAAAAATCAAAGAAAAAAAATTGTGAAGAAGAAAACACTATTGCAATGAATAATGTTTTGTAAGGTTATGATATTTTTGCAAGATATGTAGGAATAACATTTTTGTAAAGAGAAATGGTATTTTGGTATTTTATTTAGTATTCCCCTTGGAGCATGTAAAACAAGCATTGAAAAGCCAAATTATTATTATTATTATTATTATTGCTTTCAATTTAGCACATCCCTTAAAGATGCTTTAAGAGGCTTAAATCTGCTGCAAAGTATTAAAAGGAGAGCAAAAGACAAAAGAGAAAAGAGAAACAAGTGACTAAAAAAGCCTAGGATCTACAAAATGAAATGGCACATGGCATCAATAATCGCCCTTTGGAACAATGTACTATCACACATTATGTGTGTATTTTTCAAGGTTCACCCATTAACTCAATGGTTGCATTGATGACTCAATGATCAAATTAATGAATCAAGTTAATAATTGATAAGGCTTATGAAAAACCCTATAAGATCAAGGTCTCTTCAAGGTATAAGGGTTATGAGATTGAAACTGCTGGACTTGGATTTCACGAACACCTATAAAATAAACCTTAGTTGGGTTTAAGAAACAATCTAGTGTATAAGTTAGCAAAATTGTAAGAAAAATAAAGTCTTAGAGGTTGTATTGTGCGTGTTTGAAGAGAAGGTATAAGGAAAAAGATGCTTAAATGTTGAAGATGAAGAAAAAGTGAGCTCTTAGGTTAGAATTGTTTGTTTGATAACTTATAGACATTTATATAGCCATGAGCCATACCAACTTGCAATTAGATTAGGGTAGAGAGAGGAAAACACTTTTTCACCTATCTAACAGATCATAATTTAGGATATTAACCCATAATGCTTAGTAGTTCATAGTTAAGTAGAAAGCATGAAATCATGATGATCATCCACTAGGTATAAGCATGCCATAATGCCATTTTATAGACCCACTATGTATGATTCTTTAATGCTTGGTATCAACTATACGAAAGGTAGATGAAGTAGTTCAGATGTTACCCAATGATGGTGTATCCGGGTGTAGCAGTTGGATTCGAGAGTTTAAGCATGTCTAAGGGTATAACCTCTATCCAAAAGGAGGCATGACTGGTCTAGGAGAATTATCTTATTGATTTGTAGACATCCCAAGTCCAATTTAGTGTTTTTTTTAAAAGATCTCGAATTCGAGAAATTTCCAAACAAATAATTTCAACGAAATCTTTCGATTTCTTATTTTACCATGTTATGCTCTTGTGCGATGCCTATTCATTTACATTTTTGATTCCCTGCTTGTAGATTCACTCTCTCCTGCTCTAGAAAAGTTAAGGGAAGTAGCAAGATTCTAATTCCTTCATGGGCTAAGGTAGCCGCTCTAGTAGCTTTAGTGCTTGCCTAACATTCTTTCAATTCTTCTCTGGCTCAACCAGCAACCTTTATCAGCTGCTATGGTTCCCTTCCCGAATGCAATATCACCCATCATTAGTTTCCCTTCTTTGTTAAAGTGAGGTTTACTTAGTTTAAGACTAAATAATTTTCTTAGATGTAATTTAAGTAAACTAGAGATTTGAAGATGTGATTTATCAGGTTTAAACTATTTAGCCATGTTGTTTGATGAGCTAAGGTGCTTCTTAAAATTGTTAAGGAGATATCCAGGATGACTTTAAAATCTTATTGTAAAACCCTTTTTATACTAAATGGTGTGGTTCCTTTATACTTTGTGATGGAGTTACCATATAGTTATGGATGAGTGTTATCTTTACACATCATAATGAGGTCGTGAAAAACCTTTATTAAAATGTATTTCTTTTAGGATAAAATGGAATGCAAAGAATATGTATGATCAAGTCCCATTAAAAGACTGGCGCATCCAAGTCTTTTTAAGAGGGGATATATGGCTTAATCCTGTTAAAAAGGAGACATGGGATTAGATACCTTCAAGGGGTCGCATAACCATAAATAAGACTTTGTCAAAGATAGAGGCTGGACAAGGTTGTTTACCATGACCAGAGGGAGATTGTCTTGAATTTTAGGAAAAATAGGTGCTTTTATAGGTAGTCCCTAGTACCCGAAGAGGATTTAAACCTTTAGACTTGGGCAAGGTGGGTTCCTAGACTAGAGGAAGAATTCCTTTGTACTTGAGGCAAAATTTTGCCTTGTTTCCAAGTTAGAGAATGTCTTTTTACTTTAGCAAAGTTATGGATTTATACTCAGATTGGAGAATGTTCTTATATCATAGTAAAATTGTTTCTTGTACCTAGAATGGAGAATGTTTTGTACCCAATAATTTTTTTTCTTGTACCTAGGTTAGAGAATGTCTTATTTGAACAACTAACGAAGAGCCATGTAAAGAGAATTTCATAAAGAGTATTAAATGAAAATAGTCTTATGGAGAACATTGTATAAGGAATATTTCATGGTGAACATATTTGAAGAAATTTTTATAGATAATATATGTGGAGAAAAACTAATAGGGAATAATACACAAGGATAATCTTATGAAGGTAATGTTATTGTTTCTTCTACCCATATATGGTTTTCATGATTTGTTTCACTTTCATGTGGGTCCCTATCAAAGCAAGTGTATAACTCTCTCCATAAAGTTAGGCTATGGATCCTATTTATCAAAGCTTTAGTGGAAAATAGTTCTAGAAAGTCCTTTACCTTCAACATCTCTTTATTGAATCTCTTTTGGTAGACCCCAATTTCCTTACTCTCCATATGAGTGATGACAAAAACTAAATTAAGGTATTCTTGGTCAAGATACTTATGCTAAATTAAGTTATAAGTTTTACATAAAGATTATTGAAACCAAGAATTGATCCCGGATTGAAGTTATGATATCATATCCAGACTAACCCTCGGATCATGGTAGGAACAATATTACACATAAAGTGTGTATCTTGCACGATCAACTTTAGAATGTTACGCACATTCTATATATGCTCTCTTAAGTTTATAAGTACATTATAGCTAATCAGGTTCATCATTGTGGAGATAAAACCTCTAAAAACACATGCGTTCAAGACATGTTTGGTCGATATAAGATCGAGGCACTTATAGGTAATCCCCAAGAGTGATACATGGTTAGTCTAAAATAACGTGTGGTTAGCCCTCTAATAGGGGATTGAATTTTAGTTCAAGAGAATATGCAGTCAGTCTAGGGGTAGTCTTGTTAGACTCTATATACTTCATAAGTCTAATTCAATGATTTCTATAATTGATCCTAAATTTTATCTCTTATCAATAACTAGACAAGTTTTTAATTTAAATATCGTGTAACCCAATATAACCAGCTGAATGAAAAATGACCACCATGTCTTTTGATATCATTATTATGGTGCCATAATTAATTAGTTAAAGAAAACCAATTATAATTATTAAACTCGACTTAGCCTGACAGGGAAACCTGGGCCTAACTGACCCTAGTCCATTGACCTAAGTCAAGTGTAAAAAAATCAACCTAAAGTTTTCTCGGGACCCGATCAAAATTCTATTTGACTATTTTACAAAAAGACATCATTTTGAATTTTTTTAAAAAAACTAAAATAACATTGTTTTAAATAAACATGAGTTAATCATCCAACTCATTACTCAAGCATAGGGCCGATTTTAATAACTTTAAAATTAATGGTGCTCTACCCTGCAATACATTTGCAAATGTGGATATGTGACTGGGCACAAATATAATGTAGTTTTTTTCAAAAAAAAAAATTGGAATTTGAATTCATAAAAGAAATAGCATTGCAACCTAATACGAAGAGGCTAAGAAGCCTTGTTAAAGTTTTGGCCCAAACTATTGGGTAATGTAAATTTCAACTATGCCCATCACAAACCCAATTTAAATCATTATGAGCATTGGTGTTTTTTAATTGGACCACGATCATTGAACTAGTTAATCATAAACAAAAATGTTATTAAGCTCTTTGGGGGTTAATTGGACAAAGAGTCTACTAGCTCTAGCTAGCCGATCTGTAGCCTGATTTACATCTTTTTGCGTAGATAAATCTCCATATTTTGGTAATGTGGGAGTAAATGTCAAGTATCACATGGCTCGATTACAACCAAATTGAGCTAGATATTATATTAAAATTATCAGCATTAATATATGATCCGGTCAAATCTTAAATAAAATTTTCATGTTATTTTATTTAAATAAAATACTCTCACAACTTCATTTCTTTTACAAAATATGCTATTAGTTAGTTATTTGTTACTGAAACTCAAACAAATTAACAATCCAATTTTTAATTTACGTACATAATTAATGTGTGATACATGAGTATTAAGCTAAAATTGTCCAAGAAATTTTAAGAAAAAAGAATGTTCCTTATCGAGATTAACACACATATATGAATTGTGATTAGTACTTAAAAGTGCATTTTATCAAGGTTTTATATCATTTTGCACTTGAAGTATCAATAACTCCTTAACTTGAGCATGTTTTATAATAACATGTCTAATAATATAAGATACCTTTAATTTATGGTAAATGTTCATCTTAAATGTAAGCCTATCACATAAATCAAAGGATTGATTGATCAGTTCAACTACTAAAATTGAGAAGACAAAAAGAGGGCGAAGCTTAGAAAAGAGATGTTAGTTCAGTCTAAACTGGAAGACTGTTCAGTCATTGGGTTATATCTGAAGTTGTTGACCTTGGATTTTAATTTGGTTTATATGGCTAGAAAGCTAAGACATAGGCCTAAAATATTCACTCAATTCTACTGTTTGGAAGTCCAAATCTTAGCAACAACAGAAAAGTTGAAATCTGTCCTGCAGCTTAGACATTGTTCAGTGTTCAGCCCATATCTCGAGTTCTAGAAGTCCAAATGCACCGATTCTTTTTTGATTGGAAAGCTGATACAATTTCCTAGATTTCATAGGACAATCTGTTCAAATTATAATGTTAGCAATGATGTTTTGTTCGGATAAGAAGATAAAGACTGTCACCAAGTTAAGATGTGGTCATCCACTCAACAATTAGTCATCAAATCTAGTTCTAAATTTTAGCCTATAAAAGGAGGCATTTGCCATGCATTTAGGCATCTTGGTTTTCAGATCAAGATCATGTTCTTGCTCTCTCTTTATATTTTTGTAATGCTTAAGTTTTGTTTATATTAATCTCTTGTTTATGCCTTTTCATTTCCTTTCCTTTACTTAGTTAACTTATATCTTATTAATGTTCTTATCTTGTTTATTTATATTTCTCTCTTTCATTATATTTAGCTAAATTTATTATGTTAAGGTGAAAAGGTTACACTAACGGTGTAAGAATAAGTATAGTATAAACTCAACATGGACTTTAATGTTTGATACTAACATGTTTTGTATTTGTTATCTTGTTCACTTTTAATATTTTGCTTGTTAAATGGTTAATCTAGATTTATATTGTATAACCCTTGGTACAACAAATACTTTGCACTTTTATAGCCCAACTGTATGGTATAACCGACACCTGTGCTATGAAAGGAACTTGATTTTTTTGTTAACATAAGTTATAATCATGAATACCTGACAACATTTATAAGTATTAGCATTATTCGAATAAGATAACTAATATAATCATGTTAACAATTTATAATCCGATTGGAACCTCCTTTGTGTGTGGTTTTTAGTTGAGTAATAAAAAGAGTTTATACTATACTTGTTTGAAATACCATTAGTGGATCCTCTAACCTTGACAATTATTTTATCATTGTTTAATCCTTATATCAATATCGCATCTCAAAGCTCTCTTCAACTCATTTTATGTTATTATCTATTTCTTTATTTGTAGTTTATACAATTAACCTCCCTGTGGTTCGACCCTGGTCTTGTCGGGTTATTTATTACTTCGACACTCCTACACTTGGGAAAAGATATCAATCTTTAGGTCGTGTCAAACTATAAAAACTAATCAGATTAATTAACACAAACTATTTTGATCCGAGTTATGTATAGCTTTTTGAATGATTATTATTGTGTTGTTTTTATTTAATTTTTACTAGATATAACTTGCATGAAAAAAATTCCAAAAAACCTTGATTCTATATACTTTGCAAATTACCAACAATTTAAAAATAAATTACTAATAATTGATTGGAGTTTTTAAAGATTAATTTAATATAAAGTGATTTAACAAAGTTATCTAAATATATTTTAGTATATACATGAAAATTCGTAGAATAACTTTATAAGTTTAAAGATTAAAACTACAATTTTATAGACAGATCATGCATGAACATAATATTAAGTACACTTGTTGAAGTACTTAGATTATATAAAGGATGCATATCATGTTGCTATCAAGGATTATATCATTTATCCTTCAAGTTTTATTGTTAATCACTTGATGCAAATAGATTGAATGCAATCAACTTTATAGGATTTCAACAACATTATCTTGATTAGTTGCAATATAAATCAAGGTTCATAAACTTAGAAGAACATACTAATATGAAAAAACTTAATGATGCAAACACGGAGGCTAAAAACCCTTGAACCCATAAACAAGATAGGAATCCTAAGAAAGTTAACATGAAATTGAAAAGAACCTAATCCAATTATTACATGAATTAAGGAATCAAAGTTATTGGATAAAAAACCTCAGCCCTTTGATTATAATGAATAAAAAACTAGAAGTATAAGGAAGAACGCCACAAAAATCATTAATCTTTGATAAAAAAAACCAAGAGTATGAGCAACCTTGCCACACATAAAATATTATTCTGAAATAATCCAAGTCTTTAAAAAAAAAGCCTAAATACAAGCTAAATAACCATGTTTATACTAGGTAAAATATCTTACATAGAATTGAAAAAATAACAAAATATTTCTAAAAATAGAAAAAACAATCCTAGACCACTTAGAAAACAATGCAATTTATGCACATTAGCTTATGGGTTTTATCGAAAAGCCTTCTTGATGTCCGATTGTTATTAAATTTTAACTATATAAAAAAAACATTTGGAAATGTCTGGCAAAATCTTACTTGATCCAACGATCGAATTAAAAGTTATGCTTATTTGCGTAAAACTACACATTAAAAAATAAGCCCAAAATGGTCTCTAATGTCTTTGAATAATAATGATTGTTGTTGCATAAGGAATCCTTAAAAAAAAAATTGTTGCCTAATCGATCTTCTTAGGAAGTACGGAATCCTTCTAAAGTAAAGATTCTACATGTAATTAAATCCTTGCCTTACAAGAATCCATAAATCATATGGAAAACATTTATTTTCTATCTTTTTTTATTTTGTGGAATATTTCAAATCTGACTTCAAACATATCGTTCTCTATTTGGGATGAGTTATTGAGTCTATCATGTGTGGATAGAGAGCTTGAGATAAATAGTTTTTAACCCAACTTGAATCACAACAAACTTTCACTATTTGGGATGAGTTATTGAGCCTATCATGTGTGGATAGAAAGCTTGAAATAAATAGGTTTTAGCCCAACTTGAATCACAACAAACTTTCACTTGTAATTTCAAATATAGCACCTACATGATGATCCAATTTAGCATATTTCATAGCTTTATAACCCAAACATCTTAAATTAGCTCATTAAATTCCTCTTTGATATTTTTAGATTTAGACCTTGTAATAGGCATAATTGATACCTCTAATAGATTCTTTGGTAATGCTCATTGAATCTCATCACTCAAACTTAAACTCTAGAATAACTAAGGAAAAATTAAGCAAAAATAGTTGGAAAAACATATGAGAAGAAGATAAAAATATACATTACTTGGTGTATATAACATAGCCTTTAAACCTCCTTTTTATACTGATTTCTAAAACCAAAACTGATACAAAATTAATTATAGTAATTATCAAAATTAATTTCTATCATTTTGTCTTAATAACCCATCATAAAAAAATAAAAATTGAATATTATTCCATCTAAAAATAAATTGTTCAAATAGAGGAAGGTTACTAGTTAGATAATCTAATAATGAGATTGCAAAAAATAATGTTTAGGTCAAAAAATTACTTTATAGTAAACTCGAGTTCAAGCCCTATACCAGGTCTGATTTTAAAACCCACTTAGCCTAGATCCTCTTCACTCTAAAATCATTAGTTATCTCTAGGCCTAATTTTAAAGGTGAACTTTTTGGTTCGACTCGATTTTTACTTAAAAAAATAACCAAATTAAATTTTTTTGATTCGAGAACGAAACCGAACTGAAACGGGTTCAAACTGACAATTTTTTATTCAGTTTGGTTTGGTTAATTGACATTAAAAACTAGAAAAACCTATTTCTTTTTTTGGATTTTTTAGAATTTTTTAGACTTTTTTCAAGCTTGTAAAAACTATTAATTAATGTAAAAAAATGCTCTAATTACCTAATTTTCATCTTTACCCGTACCTAAGAAACCTTGAGTTTATGTTTCTATGAATTTGGTCTCGGGTTGCCAAGTTGAAAGAAAGGTAGGGATTTAATTTTTGTAGTTGTTGATAGGTTTTCTAAGATGGCTCATTTTATATCTTGTAATAAAACGATGATGTAACAAACATAAAAAATATTTTTTTTCTACATGGTGTTTCTAAAAGCATTGTGTCAAGTCAAGATATTAAAATTTTAAGTTACTTTTGAAAGGTATTAAGGGGAAAATTGGTACTAAGTTGTTATTTTGTACTACTTGTCATCCACACACTGATAAACAAACTGAAGTAGTGAATAGGACTTCAATTCAATTGTTAACATCTATTATCCAAAAGAACTTGAATCAGGAAGATTTCCCACCATTTATTGGATTTACATATAATTGTAGTGTGCATTCTAGTACTAATTTTTCACCATTTAAGATTATTTGTAGTTTTAATCTTTTGGCACTATTAGATTTGATTCATTTACATATTGATGAAAATGTTTGTCTTGATGGTAATAGAAAAGCACATGTGGTGAAAGATTTGAATGCTAAGGTATAACAACATATAGAGAAAAAGAATGAGCAATATACATACAAAACCAATAAATGAATGAGATTGCTGAGATTTGAACCAATAAATTGGGTTTGGGTGTATATGCGAAAAAAGAGGTTTCTTAAGAAAAAAGATCTAAGTTGGTGCCAAAAGGAGACAGTCCCTTTCAAATCATTGAGAAGTTCAATGATAATGCTTATAAAGTGAATTTTCCAGGTAAGTATAGAGTTAGTGCTACTTTTAATGTATCTGATCTCTCTTTGTTTGATGCAGGTGATGATTCGAGGTTGAAACCTCTTGAGGATAGAGGGGATGATGTGATCTAACCTACACCAAAGGATCCATTAGTATTTCTAGTAGGCGCAATCACAAGAGCTAGAGTAAATAAGTTTAAGGAAGCTTTTAATGGGTTTTTGCAAGACACATGAGCTAAGATGGACTACAAAAAACAACTCAAAAAGAACAAGCCTTAATAAACTTGATTCATATTCAAGATGGGATTGAGGACCACAAGTTTCAGCTAAGGGATTAATTTCAAAATCATTGAGCTTGTTTTGTCAAGTATTTTGTATTTCCTAATCCAACAAGAAAATCATGAATTATTTGGGAAAAGAAAGTCTAATCTAGCAAGGAGTCTAATATATTAAGGATATTTAATGGGGAAAAAAATCCTACTCTACCATGGACACTAAAGGTGGTGGCAAAATAAGATTATTGGGATAAGAAAATTTCTTATTCTATTTTTCAAATAGAAGTGGCATAATAGAGGGATTTTACATCCAAACAATTATTTCTCTTGTTTTTTTAGGTATTAGCAGTGGCACCATAGGATAAAAATTTTAGAATATTTATTTATTTATTATTTTCAAGTTAAATAGTTAGTTTTTGGGTTATTTTGGGTTTAATTTTAAATTGAGTCAAGTAAGGCCATTAAGTTATCTTAGGGTTTTATATCTAAGAGTATAAATGCTCTTTGGTAAGACTTAATTTTTAAATTTAATTTATATAAAGTTGTTGTATATTGTAGCATAGAAAATAAGGATTTTCTTGCTTGGTTCTTGATTGAATTACACTCTTTAAAGAATTGATCACTCTTTGTTGTGGTTTTATACATCCTATGCTCCTCTCCAGATGAGGACGTTGTGGGAGGGTAGTTATTATAGTCTTAATGCCTTGGGGCAGATCATCCATTATGTCAAGTTTAATTATCAATCTCAAGCCTGAACTGGGAAGATCTTGGATTCATGAATTCAATTAAAATTTCCACTAGGGTTCAAATCACTTTCCATCTCTTTCTGACCTTCATCTTCCTAGTAGGCTCATTCCTTGTTTTTCATCAATATCTTTTGGAATCTGATGTTATAGGTTCTCTCTAAAACAGGACCTATATTCTAGACTTTCAAGTAAAAATTATGCAAGTTTGCAAAGAAAATAAATATGAGATGTTTGTGGTAAAGTACATTGAATACATGTTCACCATCTAGGGGTGACAATGGTCGTCATTTATAAATTTAGGAACCTGATGTCATTATTACATTGACGAGGGAATCCATATTCATCTCAGTTGATTTGTAATAATTCAGACTCTTATAGAATCTATGTGTCAACTATTCGCTACTTACAAGTCCTGAAATTCAATATGTTACATGTTAGGCTTTCCTTGAAGCAATTTACAGATGACACATACATCCTAAGGATATGGTCTAATCATTAGGTGAGTGTGGGTAGATTTTTATCTAGTCTAAAAAAGGTCTCAGATCTGTCCAGTAACGATTTTTGTAAAGGTAGTATGAGGGTGTTGTAAGAAATAATTATGATACGTATGCCCACCATTACCAAGCAGGCACTCAAATATAATTTGGGTGTTTTAAGAACTTGAATCTTGACCAATCGTTATAGGGTAAACCGATAATCTTTCATGTAACCTAGGCTCTAAAAAATTGAAGCATGTGATGCATGAGGTGTTATTCTATATGTACTATACAAATGCATGAGCAATATGTACAAAGATTTAAAGCATATAAAAATGTATGTTGAAAAAAAAAATACACAAGCCAATAAATTAAAGCACAACAAACAGACAAACAACAAAGCTTAGTCCACAAAAAACTCCCTAGTGAAGTTGTCATTCCATCGCACGTGTACGAAGTCGTGAAGATCATCCTTCTAGATCAGGATTTGGTGCTATGGAAAGAATAAAGAATTATTGTCCTTTCATGATTTAAAAATATTTGGAGTCTTTACCTAATATTTTAGTTATTAGAAACCATAACTAGTCTTCAAAATCTGGATAAGGGGACTTGTTATGTATTAAAAAAACAATATCACCCCTAGTACACTCTATCTAAGATAAGCTATATTATTTGTTTGTCTGATTATTTTTAAGACACTGTTGTATTTTTCTATCAATTGATCTGTCTATTAGTTAAATCAAATCAATCCTAATATAGTGAATCATGACTTTATGAGTCTAACCTAATCATTTTAAAACTATAACAATTTTTTTTTTTGCATTTATGTTTCTTTTAATATTAGAAATACTCTTACATATAAGTTTATAATTCTGGATATTAAAAATAAATGAAAAGAGAAAGGATGAGGTTATATTTATTTTTCATGGGCTTAGTTTACTTTTTTTAATATTGAAAATATATTTTTATAAATTCAAATATTAAAATATAAAAAAATTGTTTTTTTTGGTATTTTTAAAATTTAGGTCAAGTCTCCATGAATTTAATAAACATGTTATTAAATCCAAGATGTGTGCAAAATATAAAAACTAAGTTTTTGATATTTTTAAAATATGTTAAATCATACAAAATAATTATAAGTCATGACAATATTGTTTTTTCCTATACTTTTTTGTATTATATATTTTGATTAAAAATAAAAACATATTTTTTTTAAAAAAAACCTTTTTCATAAAAAATAAATAAAATAATTTTTTTTTTGTTATGCTTTTGTTATCATCTCTTTTTTTAAGTCGTCTATATTAGAAGTTTCCCATGAAACAAATTGTAGTCCAAACCCATTAAGAACCGCCCAAAAACATAAGGGAAAAATAGCCCAAAATAACAAAAGGAAACAGACCAAGGCCTCCATGCTGGTTTGCTATTCTGACCCTTTACTAATAAAAAAGCTGAAGGAAGTGGTGTCTTGAAAACTGAAGACAGTTCAAAATCTTGTAAAAGTAACGGACTGAACCTGATATTTTTTTCTTGTACAATTGTACAGACTTGGCACGGGCACGAAGCTGATTACGCATGAGCAATATGTACAGACTTGGCACGGGCACGAAGCTGATTACGCATGAGCAATATGTACACTTGTATAAAAATATGGAAAACAGACAACTTTCTCTCTTTTCCCTTATTTTCAGGTAACTTTTTCCCTTTACTAAATCCAATGGTTAAAAAGCAAAACAAATAAAATGTAGGACTAAAACATCAAAACTTTAATAGAAAAGGATTACATATGAAAAACATAAAAATTATGGGACCAAACTTTTTTAAAAATATGCCTCATGAATAATATATATAAAAAAGGGTGTGCTTTTGTTTCAATGTCAAATTTAGTCCTTAAAGTTTAAATTTGTTCCTAGAAATATAATTTAATTCTATCTTGTCAAATTAAACATTAATTTAATGTTAGGACTTTTTTTTACAATGAAAACCCTATAACAAACTAATTAAAACAATCTATGAGGTCTAAATTTCAGTCAATGTGATAACTACATAATAACAAGATTAAAAAAAGCAGTTTAGCACTGAAAACAAAAGCTTCAATTACAAAAAAAAAAATAAAAAATAAAAAACCATTACCAATCCATACTCCATGGTGTTTCTTTTTTGGGCTACAATATTTTTGCTAGGCTTTTTTTTTTGAATTAAAAAAAATAATTAACCCGAGCGACCCGGTCAAAATCCTAAACCCGAGCTTTGAACTGGATATAAAAATTATAATTATAAGTTTGGAATCAAAAGTCTAGAATTGTAACGATAATCTAGAACCTAAATCCAAAATTTAAATATAAAGTTACAATATTTTTGTTCATACCAAACTTATAATGCTTGGATTTGAAATTTAAATTTCTTCTAATTAAGGCAAGAAAAAAAAAACCCAAAACAAAGGGTAATGATGAGATAAATGAAGCTCCATAATAAATGAAAAAAAATTCAGAGTTCCATGAATTAACGTTTCAATTCAATTACATGAACTTCAAAACAATTCGCCAGGATCATGAAAAGGACCTAACTGCTCCATATAGTCGTTTTATGCCTTCCTCCAATATCTTACATCTATTCCTAAATTTCAGCAAATGGTTCTATTCCATGGATTTCTAACCGAAATTA
>Ga0325404_1005168_pt1 | contig 13779 bp, 7 predicted proteins | sample PopdelMetagenome_18_FD_205664 | JGI IMG/M metagenome (GOLD analysis project Ga0325404, IMG submission 205664) | Populus deltoides microbial communities from Bellville, Georgia, United States - Xylem-Control-R1 | ecosystem: Host-associated > Plants > Phyllosphere > Stem > Wood/Secondary xylem... | reverse complement strand
CATCAAACGCAGACGCAAAGGAATTCTATGAGAAAGGGATGATATAAAAATTCTAATTTAAAATTTTATTATTAAATATTTTTTTATGTAGTCTGTCTCTCCTTCAATAAATCCAAAATTTTGATATAAATCAACAAGGAAACCTAAAAATAAAAGAAATATAATAAAAATCCTAAATAAATTAGAAAAAAAACCATAAATAAAGCTAAAATAATCATAAAAAAGTTCTACATAAATAGAGAATCAATCATAAACCAACTAAAAAAAATATAATAAATCTCAAATAATAACTTCTAAGTATTATTGGAAGGTCTTTCTGATTTTCAATTGCTGTAAAGTTTTAATTTGATGAGAAAAAAGCATTTGAAATTTTCTAGTAAAATGTCAATTTGATCAAATAGTTAGATTGAAAATTATATTCATTAACATAAAGTTACATATTAGAAAAAAATTACTTACATTAGTTTTCCCGTGATGAAAAGAACTTGTTCTTGAGTTCAAATTATTATTACTTCGATTTTGTGAATGTTCAATCAAGACTTTGCAGCTCCTCTTTTTTTTTTTTTTTTTTGCTTCAGGTGTATAATATTTTTAAATATCAATTTCAATCCCTTCATCTTAAAATTTATATAAGAAATAACAAATGATAATTTATTTCTCTTTTATTGACTTTTACGATAATAAATTTCATATCTCAAACTTCATGAATATACTTTGCATCTATATAACACTTGAATACATCTATCTTTGTGATAATAGTAAACTTGTAATAAAAAAGATCAACATGGTCTAAATAAAAAACATTTGTTGATCACATTTTATGTTTTCTTTGTACTAACTTCTAACTTATCAATATGGACAACATCAATGATACCATTACTATCATTAGATAGCATGCCTCTCTAAAATATTTATAATTTTTTAAATAAATCTAAAACTTGATGTAAACCAACAAGAAAACCGTCAATCTAAACAAAACTAGGAAAAAGCTCTAAATAAAGCTAGGAATTTAATGAAATAATTCTAAATCCAATAAAAAAAAATATTAAACCAACTTGGAAAATTATTGGAAAGTCTTTCTAACCTCAGCATGAAAATAATGGCTAGTACTAGAAAAACAATTTCTTGCATCACAAGGACGATTTAACAGAGGCCGCAGCCATATTTATTCATATTAAAGGAACGTAACTATTATAGGACAATAATAATTTATTTCCTTTAATTTGAGCAGAATTAGTCATGATTTCAAGATACCTGTGCTGGTTTGCTCCATTATCTGTTGGCCAAAGAATTATTTGTCGAGGGACTGTTGTTATAGAGTTGCGCAAATCCATTACCATTTCAGTGGACACCATTCACAGTGGCTCTATCAGAGTCCCTATATTGCCAAACTATATAACCAGACGAACTGAAGCTGCATGGGAGAACGAGAATGTCATTTCTGTCCGTACAGTACCATCTGTACCGGACCCCCATTGTTGCTCTTTTGTGTCGGTCTTGCAATCCACTGGCAGGGGCGCGAATCTGCTTACCGAAACGCAGAGGTTGCTGCTTGCCCCTACGATGGACAACGGGCTTGAATAATTTTTAAAATTCCTACCTACTCCGGAGGCATACAGTCGAATTATAGGCTCGGGAAGTGAATCAATGCCGGATATTTGTATATTTGGGGTCAAGAGCTGGTTTTTTTCGGACACAATACCCGAAATATTATTTATACATATGTATGTATGACATAAATGATGAAGAAAAGCCTAAATTATTAAGAAATTGAGCTATAATTTATATTTTAGTTTAATTTATATGAATTTTTAGTTGATGTTTTATTAATTAGATTGTTTTTATTGGGTTTAATTTAATTATTATTAGGTATTTTATTTAGTGAGCCACAAGCCCAGTCGCTTATTCTAGTTTGAGTTTTAGTAGTTACACCCTATTTTTCTAAATGTTAAGGAGTTTTTTATAATTAATTGAAAATATTACAGACTTTGCATATCTCCAATCCTTATTTTTTTTTCCCTTTAGCTTCTTTTTCTAAAGCTTTTCTTTTCATGCTCTAAGTTTTTTGCTTATTACTTCGCATCAAATTTGATATCAGAACATGACTTTTAATTGTTTTTACAATTAACCGATGTAGATGTTTATGCTCAACCCTAACCCTAGATCTGGTTTGATAATAAAAAAAAGTCCAACTGTTCTGATTTAAAATGAAAAAACACATTGTTCACTGTTCATCATCAAAACGCAGCAATTTGGAAAACGCTGATCACAGTCTGCCTTCAATGCCGATCACAACCAATACCACCACATCAATCCATAGGTACACGCCGATTTACTACCGTCAACAACCCGCAGCCACAATAGGTCACCCACACCAGCAGCAATAGATCTTCGTCGGTGGCTGCGCATCAACCAGTTTCATCCTCTCCCGGCCATCAACAGATCGGACATCCAGCCATCACTGTGCGCCACAAGAAGCCCACAGAGCCACACCAAGTTGCTGTCTCCACAGTCCCACAACGCCGCCACAACATATCTTTGTCTTCAGCAACCCAAATCAGCGATACAAACCATCTGCTGCAGCCACCATTAAATCGTACCCTCCAACCGTAGCCACCATAATGGATCCTTCAGCCCTTGCGACACCTAAACAGCAGTATCAACAGATCAACAGTCACGCCTCACTGCCAGCAAATAACAACAAGGAAACTCAACAATTGAAGCACATAAGATATTTGAGGCAAAATTAATTAGCACTGCCACATCACTCACCATCTCAGCACTATGAAGCCATATTAGCATAATCATACACGTCACCAATCTGCCACGGCAGCCTTTTAATGCTACGTCAACAGACTACGTCATGTCATCCAGTCTTCCACATCAGCGGCAGCAAGTTCCAACTCCCTCCATCAATATAGTTAGTGAATCAGTCTATTTTTTGATTTATTGAATTTTACCTTTAGTTTTGCAATTTTCATTTAGAGTTATCATTAATACTACTTTTGTGCCAAAAAAATATCCCAACTTGCATAGTTATCGATTAATTCTTGCTTATCAACCTCTTTCTTCATTGATATTTAGCAACTAGTTGTTGAGCTTACTGAAACCAGTGAAAAGTTTTGACCATTATTTGATTAATCATTTACACTTAAAAGATCTAGCATTGCATGCTTATAATTTTCCTGTCATAATCTGTTCTTGATTAATCTTCACATAAAAAAATAGGATTAGCTTTATTTTTGTATTGTGATTTCACTTGCAAGAACCATTTGTGATCTCAATTTTATTTCTAAGTGAGTGTTGCATGCTTTTATGTCATGAGTCCTCACAAAATAGAAGCTCATACTTTTGACGGTCGTCATGAACCTTGGATATTGGATATGTGGATTCGTGATATGGATCGATTCTTTGAGTGACATAACTTATCTGATAATAAGAAAGTTATATTTGCTAAGATAATGCTTATTGGTGAAGCCAAAATTTATTGGAGAGATGTTAATGATTGTTTAGAGATGAGAAGTAAAACTCTTATAACTGATTGGATCAAAATGAAACAAAACCTTCAGAAAAAGTACCTATCTTAGTCTTATGGGAATAAACTCTTAGACTAATGGAACAATCTAAGACAAGGAAATAAGTCTATCAATGAGTATATAACACTGTTTAATGATTACATGATGGGATGTGCCACAAGAGAAAATAAAACCATGACTTTGCGTAGATTTTGTAAAGGCTTGAATGATGATCTTAGAAGAGAAGTTGTATTTCAAGGTGCATCTACCCTTGACCAAACTTGTACCTTAGTTCAAAACTACAAGTTGATCATGAAGAATCAACGAATGAATTGTCAGGACCCTTATAGTATCCCTACTAGGTCCTAATTTAGAAGTAATTATTATTTGTTAGGTGCTCCACCTCACACACCTAATCCTAGTAGCGCCTAACATGATAAGAAAGATAAAGGCAAACAAGTTGTCAATGAAGTGTCTAAAGTGAGTTCGAGGGTTAAGTATACTAATTGTAGGTTTTGGTCATATCTCCTTAGATTGCACATCTAAACCATTAGTCATCCAAAATTATAAGGATATAGGTAAAGAGGAAGATTGTAGTGTTAAATTGTATAAGCCTGATCTTGAGGATTTTAGTGACCTAGATGACGAGGATGTGCAAGAAGAGGGACTTAACATAATGAGTCCACGTGAGCTTGAGAATGATGTTAAGAAATAGTCTAATATGTCTGCTTTAATGGTAGAGAAAGTTTTAGGGAACTCTTCAGTGGAATCGCCTAAAGAGATAAGTATGGTCTTAGTAGAGTCTAGTGATATTAATCCATCTAAACTACCTGGTTTCTCACCCCACATGCTTGGTGTCCAACACATCATAGGTTTAGCGCAACATGTTGAGCTTCCTGACCCTTTATCTCATGCACGTGATGAGGAAGATGAAGATAATCCTAGTTTACTTGGTTGTGTCCTTACCATATCTACACATGTTTCAAATAATGCTTGTCTCATTCTTCCGATCGAGTTGCAAACCTGAGAAGCCTATAAAACACCTTCCCATATCTCCTCACGATAGGATGTTTAAGTCAGTTGAGTCGTTAGCATGTAGAGTTCATAATTTGCATATTAAGATCATGAAACAGATTCAAGCAAGTAATGAACAATATAAATTTCAAGTTGATTTATTTAAGTATCATGATGCACTTAATGTTGGAGATTATTTTATGATACAAATTAGACCTGAACGGTGTCCTTTGTAAACCAGTCATAAATTACAAGTGAGTAGTGTTAGACCATTCAAAGTGTTATAAATGATTGAATGTTACAAATGATTGAATCAAATAATTAAGTCATTAAATTGCCATTAAATTTTGATATTAGCTCTGCTTTTGACATAAAGGACCTCGTTATATAAAAAAACACAACAATCTATCCTTGATGCTCCTTTTGAAACCCTTGCCTTATTATCCTTATCTTTGGCACAAAAGGAACATATTAATGCTACTTTGAACGCACAAATTGTTATTACCAGAAATGGTGAACTTTAGCAAATCCCAGTATATGGGCTAGGTGACAGGATTCAAGCTATACTTGAATTATCAGAGAGACGTCACAACAACTTGATCCTTATCTTTGATAGCGTTATTGGAGTTGCCTTAACCTATACTCGACGAGGTCAAGTTCTTTCAATCCCAGGAGAATTGATGAGGACACCAAACCCGAAACATTATTATACATGCGTATGATCATAAACGATGAAGGATAGCACAAACCATTGAAATATTGGGCTTTAACTTATGTTTTAGTTTAATTTATATGAACTTTTAGTTGATATTTTATTGATTAAGCTTTATTTGTTGGGTTTGATTTAATTATTGTTATGTATTTTGTTTAGTGGACTATAAGCCCAGTCACTTATTCTAGGTAGAATTTTAGCATTTATATCCTATTTTTCTAAAAGTTAAGGAGTTTCTTTATAATAAATTAAAATATTGCAGATTTTGCATATCTCTAATCTCAATTCTTCTCTTCTTTAGCATTCTTTCTTTTCATGCTTCAAGTCTTTTGCATATTGTCCCGCATCATTTTTTTGCATAAAAAAAGCTTACCGTAAAGTTTTCCTCAGGATTCTCCAACAAGGACCTCAGCATAAGAATTAAAAAGAAAAACAATGAATATATAATGTTCAATTCAATATCAAGTTACCTATTTGCTAGTTAAATACTCTATAGTTGCTTGCTTATTTGGAAATTATGTACACGTATAGAGAACAAACGAAGAGTGGATATGGCATTGCTTGATCTCATGCCTGCATGTCAAACATTTAAAAAAGCCAATGCTTCTTTCTTGCTACTCTGGTGGGGACATCTGTAGGCATAGACAGCATCCATTAAGGCTATTAGTTTGAAAAAAATATTGCTGTGCTGAAGGTAAAACAAGCTCCGACTATTGGTCTGTCCCTCACCTCCAGTTGCATACAATGAATTGTAATGAACTTCGCTCCAAAAGCTCAGCCGAAGTTCTGGAAACAAGAGCAGCCATAATATCAGGAAGTAGAGAATAATGAAAAGATAGCTCGGCGAAATGGAGGGGGGGGGGGGGATTTCATTGTTAAAGACAGCTTGACTTGCTTGATAACATAAGAATTGTTTCTGCGGTGACCAGATTTATTATAGATTTTTTCCGCAAAGAATTTTGTAGGATAGCCTACTTTGAAGAGAGGAAAAGTACAAAACAGGAAAATCAAGTATAGCCTACTTTGAAACATGAAACAGGTTATAGTGATCCATCTTTGTTAGGAAAATTCTTCTTCTCAATTCTCCATCCCTTATCCTGGTTAGCTTCAAAATTCCCACAACATTGAGAAGTAAAGGAGGTGATAATTAGGAAATAAAATATCCAGCTTCTCTCAAGACAGGTAAAGCATGCAGACTTACAAAGGTAGCATAATATTAAGAAATAAGATTTGGACTTTTAATGTACTCTACAGTAATCAAATTTAACACAGAAATCCATTTAACAATAAGCATGATATACATGTTGTGATGACCTCTGGGATATGGTATAAAGATTTAGATCTACCTCTGGTGGGACTTTTGTCTTTGGGCATGATCTCGATATAGCATGTGTCCCGGAAAGATGTTACCAAACAAATTTTGGCTCCAAACTGAATTCATGCCCATAAGAGGTCAAGGGATAACCATTGCATAACACAAGCAGATAATAGTTACAAAAAACGCAGACAATTAGGCTTCATGTATAGTCTTCAGGGAAATGGATCCATTCAATAAATTAGAAAAAATCAGTAAGGGAGGGAGCGAAAAGAGTTAGATTTCTGCTTACTCGATCTGCCGCTGCCTGTAGAGTTAGATGATCCCCCTACTCCCCTGACCTAGTATCACGGAAGGTTTCACACACAAAATGAATTAGAATGCAGCTTAATTTTTTGTAAGCATGGTTTCCATTTTTTGCAGCAAAAAAACTAGCACGCATCACCATAGAAATCTAACTTTTTCATCTTCTTCACATAGCTTCTGTACTTCATGGGGACATATCCCTCATATGATTTTCTGAAATGCTTTAGCTGAAAAAGAAGATAAATGACACAATGATAAGAAAATAGTAGCATGACAAAGCAATTTCATAGAAAATATATAAACTATGTAGTCTATATAGCAGACTCATGCATAGCACCAGACACTTGGATGTATTAGAAGTTGGCCATTAGTAGCATTTTCCAACATGCATAACCTCTCTATCCCCAGGCATGATGAATTAGTAAAGTCATGTGTAGAGATGTATCAACAATACCTGCTTGACTATTTTCTTCCTCACATGTTCATGGTAATCTGGACTGCGGAACAATTGGTCTGCTAATGCTCGAAACTGTCAAATAAATCAAACCAATGCTTTATAAGCACTTCTGTAATGGGGTTCTCACAGTGACTTATGGGACTCATTCAGACATCCATGCTAGTACAGTTATGAATAAACAATTCATTTGAAGAAATGAAATTGGTAATTGTAGCTACTACTCCTGGCAATTCCCATCGCCTTCGATTTGCAGTTCTTCTAAACCATATGTTGCCAACCTGAAAGAAAACCAATTATTAGGGTAAACAAAAGATCCACCATACTCTTTGCATATAAAAGAAACCAATTTTTTGAAATCAGATGGTAAAAACCATTTATTCAATATTTTAACAATATGCACATTAGATGCCATCAAGCCAGCGTTTACAATCTTTACTTAAACAGCGCAAATCAAAGTCTATACATGGAAAAATATGCTTGCCGTGCTCAAAATGAACCTACAAAAAGGATGCTAGCAACAGAAACTAAATTCATTACAGGAATGAGAAAAGGCAAGCACGTAAAAATAGATAACAATTATTGTTACTCAATTTTGAACCCCACGTGCTGGAGATGGTGTATACCCGTTTTGAATCGAGTGTAGGAGTGTAGCTCATGTTTGCTAGAAAATTGACAAAAGTAGAGGAGAAAGAAATATTTTTTTTCTGAACCCTGTTTGAGCTGTTTTCTGCTCTCTCTATCCTTCCTCTTTGTTGCCAAAATCATCAAGTTTTCATAGATTAATCAAGAGTCTTCATAATGCTAAATTCGTTCCTTCTTTATCTAGTATTTAAGGTTGGATAAATCCCTAAGAATTTGCACTAAAAATAATTGATTATGCTGCTGTCGCAATTTTTTTGTTCTAACTTAGACTCTGATTCTAACTTGGTTTCGTACGATATCTGACCATCCTAACTATATTCTGTCACTCATGACATGTTGACCTACGCTTTTATTGGGTCCTAGGGATCATTGTTCTTAGGGTAGACTCTCAGTCAGATTTGGATGCTCGGCATTGTCAGATCAAAAAAACCTTTTTGACCAACCAGATTCCTGCCGGATTCTGTTATCTAAAATGATTTTATCTCACTTTGAATCCTTCATCAAAGTTGTAGTCCAGGACACGTAGATGAATTTGGGCTTTAGAATTACTTGATTTCGATATCAAAAGCTCAAGATATTCATGTTTGAAATCTAGCGTGAAAACATAGAATCCTGTCGTGAGAAGGTTTCCAGCCGAGTTTGGTTGCAATTCTGTTATTCAAAATGAATTTATCTCACTTCAAATCCCTCATCAAAGTTGTAGTCCAGGACACGTAGATGAATTTGAGATTTCGAATCGCTTGATTTCGATATTAGAAGCTCAAGATATTCCCGTTTGAATATCTAGTGTGAAAGCAGGGATTCCTGCCGCAAGAAGGATTTTTGCCCAAGTTTGCGGGACACAATTGCAAGATGCTTAAAGTTTGAAGACCAATTGTAGGCCAATTTGAATGATTTTTTTTGGACCAAGGACTGAATCGAAAAGTGCTAAAATGAAAGATTGAATTGAATAAGGATATTGAAAACTGGAGAGGGGGGCTGGATCATCATAAATGACAAGATTTTTACCACACTGAATAAGAAAAATAAGACTTTGCAGCATGCACCCTTACCTATCTGATTTCTTTCATTTTCAATATCAGTAGGTATTTGCATCCTAAAATTAATGCATTGAATCTTTCCTAAATAGAGATATATTTAGACTATATATAAGCCCTCCTAATGACCTAATTGGAGAAAAAAAAGAGCATAAAAAGAAGAGAAAAGAGCAAAAAAAACAGCCAAAGACGTGTAGATAAAACGCAGAGAACAGGAGCTTCTGTTCGTTACTGTGAAAAGGAAAAAAGGAAAAACAAAGCAGAACAGAAGAGGGAAAGAGAAGAGAAGAAAACAGGAAGAAGCAAGGAAAAAAGGCCAAAACCAGCGTGGCCATTGTTTTTTTTTGCCAGAACTAGTAGCCAGCGACCGGGTGCAGGAACTGCAGTGCCATCTCCTTCGCCTGTTTCAGCGCCAGGTAAGTCCATGCATTCTCTTTGCTTTGCATTTTAATTATATATGTTACTGTGCAATCTTTTGTGGTTACTGTTCAAGTGAATTATAATTCACTTGAACAGTTGTTTAAATTTTGTGTCCTGCCGCGTCCCCTGCTAAAGCAAGTGACCGGGCCGGATCTAATTTTTTTTTTTGAAAAAATAAAAGAAAGAGAGAGATTTATTTTCTGGAATATTTATTTTAAAGTCTGAATTTTTTTTATGTTGTAAAAAAAATATATACCAATCTTGTATTTAGAATACCCAGTTTTCGACGCAACTGCGACAAATATACATATACATCAAAATTTGTTTTCTTATGTGTTGCATATGGCCAATACCCTAACATGCTTTGAACGCTCTTTTTTTTTATACAAAAAATATTGGAAGTTTTGAAAATGTGTTTTCACATGGATTTCTTAAACACAAAAAATTTGTTTTATTGCATTTCTGGATTTTATAACAAGTTTGTAAAATTCCAAAGGGTATTGGCCAATATTTCAAAAAAATATAAAAATCTTATTTTAGGGGGAATTCATCTATTATTCACCACTAATGTTTGGATAAAGAAATCCTTAAAGGATGAATATCCAAAATATTATTGGGAATAATTTGTTATTATTCACTGTTAATATTTGGATAAAGAAACTCGGAATGGTAAATATCCAAAATAATTTTCTAGGAATAATAAATCCGCACACATCCTTGAAAGAAGCCTTGATTATAATCGAGGACAATTCAATTTTTTACTCCACGGTTTACGAGCCGTGAGATTATAAATCACTAAGGCAAAAAAAATAGGCTTTTAAAGTGCCCTAGATTTCTAAATTTTTGTCCCTTCTCCTTGCGATTTACTAGTCGCAAACTCTTGAAATACTAAGGGGAAAATGAGCTTTTAAAGCACATGAAACTTCCTTGGATTTCTATCTTAATAAATTTAGTTTGAATCAAACCTAGAAAAACTGATGGGATTAGAATGCACCAACACTATAGCAATTATAAAACAAGTTAAACACCAAGCAGTTTACCTTAGGTAGGGCGTACTAGGAGTGCTAATACCTTCCATTTACGCAACCAGTCCCTTACCTTAGAATCTTTGAAAGACTATTTAGGGTTTCTAGTGACCAAATGCTAGGTGGCGACTCCTTTATACGAAAACAAAAAAAAACTGAAATCAATCGAGGGTCATCGTGACGCCGTCCTCCACCGCGAGGGTGCGACGACAATTATAGGCATGCCACATTACATAATAGCTAAAAGTGAAATGCACCAAGTAAGTGATCCAAGAATGAATAAGAAGCAGTATGAAGGGTGTCATAACTTAATTTTTGAATAAATAATAAAAAATAAATGGATAAAAATATATTTGAGAATGAGATTAAAACAACATAAATTTGAAGTTCAGAGATGAAATTATTAGATTTGAGAGTAAATTGATTAAAAATTGAAGAATTAATAAGTTTGAAATTTTAATTAAAATTTGGATTAGTTTAATTAATGAAATCAAGAGAATTAATAAGTTTGCGGACTTAATTAAATTTTGATTTAATTAATTAAATAAATTCAGGGATTTAATTGAAATTAATCTAAGGGGCAAAATTAAATTTATTGATTAAGGGACCCAATTGATACATTTCAAAACATCAAAGACCAAACTACAATTTATTATTTTCCATGCCAAATGACGCCACTTTGGATCCTACTGTTCATCATCTGTTTGCCAAAGACCGGTTCAACAGGGGAAAATCCAGCAGATCATGGCCACTATACCCACGATGCGGCCATGATCTCTCGCCTCCACGATGCCCACCATTTCTGGAGGCAGGAACACCAGACCTTGGCCTCAGAAGGTAGAGGCATAGGGGAGAACGCAAAAATAAATAAAAAAGCAGGGGACGAGCGGGAGAAGCAGGGGCAAAAAAAAAAAAAAAACAGAGAGCACAAAAAAAAAACAGAAGTGGAGGGAAGTTTTTGGCCAGCCACCACACCTTCATCACCATCGTCTTCACAGTCTTCGGAAACCAGTGACGAGCGAACAGAGGAAAGAACCAGAGAAGACGGAGAAACAGAACAAGGGGAGCTAAAAAAAAACAGAGGGAAGAAACCCAAAAACAAGCAAAAAACAGAAGAAGAACGAGGACACTGGAAAATTACACAAGGCAAGACGAAAACAAAGGAAATTCAAAGTAACTGGGGAGGGCTTTTCCAGAAGAGAAAACACTAGAGGACAGACGCAAGGGACGAAAGAATAAGCAGCAACACAGGGGACAGAAGAACACCAGAAGAAAACCCAGAAAAAAGAAAAGAGTAAGAGACAGACACGAAACGAGGAGGGAGAAGACATGTCCGGCCAGAGCTAACCGGTCGTCACCATCGTCTTCATCTTCACCCCGCAGCTGCGCCAGGTCAGTTTGCATCTTTCCTTCTCTTTCCATTTTTAATTACACAGGCACTGTGTACTTGCTGTTTTAATTACTCCCACTGTGCTGAGCGTGCGTGAAGCTTTTCACGCGTGTCTCCGGCTTAGCTTAGCCCAGCCGGGCTGGCTAAGTCTAGCCCAACTTTAAAAAATTAAAAAAATTAAAAAAATATATATGTATATAAAAAAAATATAAATTTATTTTATTGGTTTATTCATTGGCGCCAGAGTCACCAATAAAAATACTATTTTATTTTTAAAAAAAATTTATTTAGCTATATAAAAATAAAAAATATGTGTATGCGTATAAATAAATTTATATTTATTTATTTATTCACTGACGTTAGAGTTAGGAATAAAAAAATATTGATTTAAATTTATTTTATTTTTATAGCTATGTAATATTTAGCTAGAGTTGAAAGTATCCGTAGTTAAATATTCATTAGCACCATAGTTAGGAATATTATACGCAAACCATTATAGCATAAATCAACAAAATATTAGAAATTTATAACAAAACTAGCAATACAGCCTACCTCTGGCAGGACGTTTAAGGGGTGATCATATCTTTCCTTTAGCATAACCAGTCCCGTACCAAAGAATCTCTGCTGACCAGTCAGAGTTTCTAGTAACCATAATATTAGGTGGTGACTCCTTAAATAAAATCATTTCCTATTAAAAAATAGGATGTCAAAAATCTATTTTTTCCATGAAATATTATTTTTAAAACCGTCACGATGTCCGGATGCGACAAAGAGTGAATCACATTACATAGTAGCTAAAAGTGAAACGCACCAAGTGATCCAAGAAAGAGTAAGAAACAGTATGAAGGGTGGATGACAAAATCACAACCTTTCAGACAGTCGCTCATGGTCTAAGGTTGCATCATTCACATCAGGTATCTCACCATTCACCCGTGGAGTGTGCTGGCAAAACATTAAATCTATGATTATTCATATGGCTTAAAGAAACACCAAGAAGTTATTCAACAGCAGGAGGAAATAACAAAACAAAAAAGGACAACAATTATGTGTATTTGTTTACCTCTTTGCCACTCACTGGTCAATATAGAGTATAAACTAGGTTAAAATAAATATATAACCAATCACAAGCGTAGAGGGAAGTGCCAGATATGTTGTAAATAACAGCAGTTGTTGAAGAATACAGTGAGCACTTCCTACTCTGTTCCTCAACACACGTGCTTTTTGCAAGCTAATGTGAAGGTAAAGAGAACATACACAATGCAACCCTTACTTTCAGCAAGGAACTACAGGTTGCATACTTGGCTCATGCAGCCACATAATTCACATTGTTTTTGTTAATGGTTCCTAGTATTTTTAGGGACTGATTTGTTTAATCTTTTATTTTTTGGATGATGTATTGGATAGGTACATGCGTGTTCACTGGGTGATGAGGCATGCTTCTTAACTTTTGGATTTGGATTATTGTTTACTTAATTAGGCTTCGCTGCAAGGAGTAATTTAATGGCCAAAGATATGAAATTAGCTGCTTATTTTGCTTATTTATAAATGGAAGTTGGATACACATACACGAAATGCCCTGCTGCGCCATCAGTACCTAGATTTATCCCCTGTTTTGCTTAAATTAAGGAGTGATATCACCACAAGTTTTTACCCATCATAAGTTCATAACTGACACCCAAGACTGCAGTATAGATTGGTACAGCATTGCATATCAACAGCCCGTTTTGTTGGTGCACAAGGTTGATGGAGGTTAAAATTTACTATAATTTAACAAATTGGCCTTTCCATACACTATACAGTGAAACAAAAAGATGCACCACCCATGTGAATTTGAAATGTCATATATGTGTAAGCACGTAGTATGGGCTGGAAAATATAGATGTGGAAAGGAAAATACTGGTATGGAGTCCAAATGCGACAGTCTCTTCCCAAGCGTTCCAGCAACT
>Ga0325404_1005166_pt1 | contig 13787 bp, 8 predicted proteins | sample PopdelMetagenome_18_FD_205664 | JGI IMG/M metagenome (GOLD analysis project Ga0325404, IMG submission 205664) | Populus deltoides microbial communities from Bellville, Georgia, United States - Xylem-Control-R1 | ecosystem: Host-associated > Plants > Phyllosphere > Stem > Wood/Secondary xylem... | reverse complement strand
TGTTTCGGAGATTTATTAGCCTTTGAACAGAAATATAGCAAAAGAAACCACACATCCATTCAAGTGGTGCACTAAGAATCACTCCTAGAAAATTAATAAAAATAAAAATACTAATAGAAAATATTTTGTCGTTGGATTAATAATTTCATATGGAAATTGTGACAGAATAAAATAAATATCCATAAGTAATTTCATTGACATTATTAACATGTCAAATTACAAACAAAATTTCATTAACAATTTAAAAATAAATTAAAACTCGATAGTACTCTCCCCTCCCCATTTTTTTTCTTCTTCATTCAAGTAGAATTACAACAACCTCTCTCTCTCTCTCTCTTTCTCTCTCTTTTTTTCTCTCTCTTTCACACACACACATTTTATTAATTTCAGTGCCCCCGTAATCTAGCCACCCAACCCATCGACACCAATGTAATTTTTGTCAGGTAGCGTTAGCTTCCCTTTCTTGATTCAATTTTTTCTCAAGTTTCACTCCACCAAGTAAGCTAACCCACTTATTTTTGTTGTAACTTATTTATATTTTAAATTGATTTACTGAAATTTATCTGTATTTGTAATTTACTTGAATATTTAAGTGTTTTACTTGTTTTATAATGATGATTTTGTTGTATTAATGTATGATTTGTATTTTAGAGTTTGTTTGAGATTTGAGATGAATGAATTTAATTTGTCACTTAATGAGACTGGGAGTAATTTTATAACTTAGATGTGTTAAAATTGAAAAAAGTGATGGATAATTTAATAAGTACCGATTGATTTTTGTCAATTTTATGTTTAAGTTGAAAATTTTGGGAAAATTAAATATGTGTGGAATTGATAACATATGTTTATACTATTTTTCACACTGATGCTCAGTGCATTTTGATTTAATTTTTGAATTGTGTTCATTATTTTGTTAGGTATTACTTCTTCGTCAACTAATGGTGTCAATGATCATACCGTGAATTTAGATGATAATTATGAAGAGGCACTCTATATAAAGGTTATAGACCAAGGCTAAATCACTAAAAACAATAAATCAGGTATCTTTTTTTTTATAGAGCCTATTTCAAGCAAATGGATAGTAGACTAAAATGATGGCTTTTTTTATATAATATTTTTTTGGCCAATGGTGTTATTTTTTCTAGAATTATTTTAAGTATTTAATTTATTTGAAAATAGGTTTCTTGAATTGATTTTCAGGCTTACCAATATTGAAGCTCCTTGTTTTATCACCTTTACGATGAAGTGGTCATTCTAAGAGCCATTGTTTTAATAAAGCAAGCTTTATGACCATCATGAATGGATATATATGGTAGGTGTTTGATGGAGAAAGTTTAAGATTAGATAAATAATTTTTAATTGGAGTTACTAATGTTTTAAAATTTGGAAACTATTTCTTGTATCTAATCAATTAAGGAAAGGTTTTGCTAGAACAAGAGCAATGAGGCACTTGTCAAGAGAGTGATGGAAAATCATAGTGCAACTAGATAATTTTAAATCAATTAATGTTATATTATTGTAAAATAGTATTCTTTTATTTCATTACCTAATTATTGTTAATAAATTTATGTACAAGGTTGAGTGATTTTTGGTACTATGCCTATAACAAGCAATTAAAAAGGCTGGGTTAGATGACATAGAGAAGTGAAAAAACTATAAAACGAGGCATGTTACACAGCATAATTGGAATTGTCTCAACAATTTGTGATTTGAAAAACTTTTACAAAGCGCTCATGATATGGTACACAAAATAAAAATAAAGAAACTCATGGTTCGATAAGCAAACACACCAAATGAGTGATTTCATTTATAATCATGCAAAACATCTAATAATAACTTTTTGTTATATATTTTATTATTTTCTTGAATTTTTAATTATATGTTTATCTATGAGACTTTTAAAAAACTATTTAATATTTTTAAAGAAAAAATCTTGGGTGAGAATCGACTCTAGTGGAGTTACTTGAGAAAAATCATATAAAATAGAATGATAGGGAAAAAGAGAAAAAAAATATATCGATACAAGAGCGAAAGTGTTTTTGTAAGTTTTTTTTTATAGTTATCATTGGTTTAAGATTGTTTATTTGCATTAACAATATGAAATATAATTGAATTTGAGAAATTTACTTTTTTGCGTTTTATATGAGACATATAATGACGACATGGTTGCAAAATTTAGTAAAGACACTTCCACTCATTCTCTTCATGATTCTCAAGTGTGGTTGGAGAATCGACTTCAATGGATATACATGAGAAAACATATATAAAAAAGAAAAATAAGGAAAAGGAGAAAAAAATAATCGACACAAAGGAAGAAGTGTTATAAGTTTTTTAATAGTTATAATTGGTTTACGATTGTTTATTTGCATTAACAATATGAAATATAATTGAATTTATAAAATTTACTTTATTTTATATGAGATATATAATGCTAACATGATTGCAAAATTTAGCGAAGACACTTTCACCCATCCTTTTCGTGATTCTCAAGTGTGGTTGGAGGCTGTTGCAAGTGATAGACCTAATAGAAATCGAGTTTATGATTTGCTTATAGCATCAGCTCGAGAATTGAAGACGAGATGTATTGTTTTAATTGTAGTCACACCATATTTTAGCCCAAGCTATACATCACATGAATTTGATGAGATTATCCATAAAATGGGTTTAGGAATAAATACTTGTTGAGAAGGAGAATATAAGAGTAAAACACCTATAAGAAAATAAGATGTATTGGACTCAACTAAGTGTAACTATAAGTGTACTTTTTTCTCATCTTCTTAAATCTTCCGATTAATGATCTTATCCTCCCTCTCCACCTTCATCTTTTTATCACCTTTAATGTGATGTATCGGGTATATATAATTCACATTGTTGATTTGATTGTATTTTAATTTGAATTTTAATGGTTTCTTACTAGAATTTTAATATATTATTGATATCTATTTTTTCTTTAAAAGCATTTATATATGGAATTTTATCTATCTCATTATTGTGCACTATTTATATGAATTTGTTAGTGAAAACTCATAGATCTATGTAATCCATTTTAGCATTACTCATTGTGAAATTTGTATAAGTTAATTTTTGGAGATGCTTTTTCATTATGATTGTGAGTTTGTTACGAGCAATTAATTGTTGGTTTATGGATTATAACAAACGAAAAAAAAATAGAAATCTCTTATGGAATTGCCAATGAAAATGTAGTTCTAACGACATTTCCACTAGAAATTTCACACCTATTTTAGAATTTGTTTTTTAGACTTATAGAATGTGTAGAAACTTACTGATGGAATAACCGATGAACAATTCTATTAAGAAAATAAATGTTGATGGAATTGTTGATCAAATAGAAAATTAGACGAGATGTTTTTTGACAATAGTATTTCATTATTGATTTCGTTAACATTTTTCAATGCTAACAAAATCTTTATTATACGTCAACAGAATATTCCATCAATATTTTATAAGTTTCTAGTAGTGAGTGGTATAACTAACAAAATTAGAAAGGTACATAATTTTATAGAGATGATTTCTATATAAAATTAATCATTTTTATAATTAAATTTCATGCCTAAAATGCAATTTTCTTATATAAAATGGAAATGCTAAAACATGACCCTATATGATGCTAAACATCTCTTTGAAAACAAAAACATTTAGCAAACTATTATTCATTCTCCATCTCCTTCACTATTTTTTTATTATATATTTTAGTTTACTCAAATCTTGTATTGCATGTGATAATCATTGAAACTTTAAATGAATTTGGAACTTCTCACGATTGATTATGGATTGAAGTATCTAGGCTTAATTTTTGGGCTAAGGTATTCACGCTTGGTATTCTCTACAAAAAAATAGGTCTTCTATGCATTTAGGGACCTTTGATTTGGTAAAACATAAAGAAAATATGTGAGATAAAAAGAAATAAAAGTATGAGAATAAATTTAAAGTAAAGGTTATGCACTTGTTTTTTTCAATGATCTCATGTGTTGATGGTCCTAGGTATTTATACGCTCTAATCAACGAGATTATATGACTTACTTGATAAAGTACGTGTAGCTTACTTGACAAGGAGTAAGGTAACAAACTTGTATTTCTATAAGATAAATCACGATAAGAAGTTATGTTGTTATTGAAGATTGTTGTTTTGACCAAAGAAAATAACAATAAGTCACATAGTTCAACAAATAAAATGATTTGATTACATAGTCTAAAATGTAGCCAAAATAATATTCTTCTAACCAAGATGCAAGCCAATAAAATGATTAGTACAAGAATTAGCATGTGAAGATTCTACAAGCTTTAATGGCTTCTAAAACAAGTAATTATGTAGTGTCATACTAACATCTTTGAGACTGTAACAACACATGAGTAAGCATTGCTCTGCATGCTAGAGACTCATTTAGGCTTATTTGAAATTTATATGGGGTTGGGTTTTGGCCAACCCATTATTGACCGTGCATCTTTATTTTTTTCTAGCCTAAGGTTAAGAAATAGCTCAACTAGAGTAGCTAGAGGTTAGACTGAGGCCAAACCCAAGTGACTGGACACCTTTGCTACCTAGTTTAGTTTTTATGCTCAATCCTAATCAATATAACCTAACACCAAAGTTACATAGTTTGTGGGGTGGTTAAGCTTACCTAAACATATCGAACAACAAAGTTTTCAGATACATGTTGGGCCAAGACCCATATTGGACAACTTGTTATCTAATTTATCTTTTTTTAAAAAAATGAATAGAAGTATCATTATAGATTCATAAAAAAGGTAAATTACTCTAAACATCTTATTTTTTGTCCTTAAAAAAAAAACTTCGTAACCAAGTTTTTGAATATTATACTTTGCAACCTTTGTCAAAGTAAATTTTAAAAATCAACGAAAAAATAATAATGCCTTCATATATATTTAAACATGAAAGTTAATCATTACCACATAACTCATTCTCTTTTTTTTTGCTAACCTTTTCTTCTCTCTCATGCTTTCTCTATCAAACACATATCTAGCAAGAAATTCAAACACAAATCCACTAGATGAGGTCGTAAAAACTAGTTAAAGTTAGATAAGGTTTGGTTTTAAGGTTATGAGGAAAATAGGAATGTCAATTACATCTATTGCCAAGAAATTATCAATAGTTGTGTCGTCTTTGATACAAGAGTTACAATAACAAACTGCATTAAAAAGAACTTTTTTTTATCCAATATCTTCTTGGATTTAAACTTTAGGTATCTAATAATGCATTCTACTTTAAAAAATACCATTCTCATCCTTTAAATGATATAGTTAACCACTATAAAAGTTCTAGTATACAAAGGTTGATGTGTAAAAGCTAATAATTTTAGTACTATAGATCTTAGTTTTATTTGGTTGGTGAGGGAAATGATGGTGTGGGTCTTAGTTAAAGTTTGATAGTTGTCAATTGAGAGAGAAAGACAAAGGGCTTACCACTATAAGGAGAGATGGGCTAGGGGGTTGAGAACTATGTTAGAGAGATAGGGGAAAAATATTGAAAATAATGAAGGCTAGGTTTTTTTTATTTTTTTTATTTTTGTTTATATGTTACTATGTTTTGAAAACAGTTTTGAAAACAAATGGCTATTTAGCCATTATTTCAAATATAATGGTAATCTTATAAATAAATACACATTTCTTTTTACTTTTTTTTTCTAGCACCAACTTTTAAAGATGTAAAGTATTATTTGCCTTAAGATTTCAGGTTACGAAGTGTAATATTTGAAAGCTTGGTTACAAAGTGAAAAAAATAACCAAGCCATAGATGTTTAAAGTAATTTACTAAAACAAAGCCCTTGTATTATAAAAACTTTTACAATTGGTTTTATTTCAGTGATGTACTTCTAGCTATTACCATAACATTACAAAAGGATGCATGTCACGTATAACATATTGACTTTATACATGCTACAATGTCATTTAATAATAATAAGAAGAAAAACATTAACATATAAAAAATATTATAAATCATCTAATTGGTAAATTTATCAATAATTTTCATATTAATTGTATGTTAGATCGTTCATAATTTTTGTAATGATCTACACATGTTAATTTCTCTTTTAAATAATATATATATATATATATATATTTAATAAAATAAAAATGACTAAACATGCATAATCAATACTCAATGTCTTATAAATTTGCATCTTGTAACTTATTTATCTATTTATATGTACTTTGATAATTCTTATGATTTTAAAAAAACACATAAATATTTAAGGTGCTTGTATTTTAAAGGCTTCAATACAAAAGTGAAATATAAATTCTCAAGAAAACTATAAAGTATGAATTAAAAAATCCAATAAATAAAATTTATATGGATCAAGAAGATTGAGAGCATTTTCTATTTTGCTAATAATGCACTTGAAAAACAAATCCCATATAAGGAGGTTGTTATCATCTCCATATATATTCCATAAATAAATATGTAAGTAGTACTTAACCTAATATATAACATAACAAGAAACAAAAAAAAAGGGATACCCAATGTTATAAAAATTGTTATAATCTCTAGAGAAACACCATTATCTTCCTTTGTGACTGAAAAAAGGCTAAAAAAAAAAGAAAATAGAGAGAGAGAGAGAGAGAGAGAGTTGTGTTAGGAAGGGACAAGTGAGGAAAAAAAAAAAGATCAGCTCAGAAATCAATAAGAAGAGAAAGGGAAAAGAAGGCCACTAAAGTGTCATTGTGGTTCCTCTAGCTAAATGCGTTGGATAAAAAAAAAATCTTGTTAAGATAAATCCAATAAGAACCACCATTAACTAGCATGTTTATTGCACACATCAAGCCCAATATCTTTTTCTTTTCTCTAATTTAATCTTTAGTTCTTTAAAAAATCGTTAATTGAATCTCTAAATTAGCTGAACTAGATAACATGCAAGAAAGATTATTTTTTTCTTGATGTAGTCCCTAATTATTCACTGACTTTTCAATTTAATCCTCAAATTATCTTAATTGGAAAACATGCAAGGGATAAAAAAAGAAACAAAAAAAATATTGTCACACATATGTTCATATTGTGTAACCAGCTGATAGTATTATATAACACTCACTTGATTCTCCATTCTATAAGCTATTAGTGTGAGCGTATAAATCATCATTATGATGCCTACCATAAAATTGTTATTAGAAGCCTAAATTATCTCACAAGTTATTAGTGAAGCACTTGCACAAATTAACTATTCTCTCTAATTACTTTGTATGGTACGTTTGTGGCTTTACTCTCTATGAGATAATTTTATATGAATTGAGGTGTGTAAATACCTAATATCACCAGGTAACAACCATAAACAATAATACAAAACCACATACAATAATCACAATACATACATTTATATGCTTTTATTCTTTTTACTATACATGTTTGTTAAATTAGACATCAGAGGGTTCTTTATCTTGATAAATGACTTTTTTTTGCAAGAATTCATAAGCCACAAGCTCAGCCTAATTTAAAAGAAAAGTTACAAAACTCATAGCACCAATACTAGAAAGGCCCAATTTCAATTTGAAGTTTTTCTAACTTCATCAATGGTGCTATTCGTAGGAAATTAAAGAAAGGGTAGTTCATTCTCTTTTTAAATATCACTAAGTTTTTCCATAACCAATAACTTAAAAACACTAGAATATGAGAGAGTAATTAACGTCCTTATCATAAATACATCAGTTCTTCCATATCTCCACCAAATTATTTATAAAATAAAAGTTTTCATAAAAGTTGTTTTAACAACCCTAAAACATCTTTGAACCTTGTCACTCCCTCAACAAATGACACTACAACTAGCTCCATTATATGTGCTATAAAGTGTTTGTAGAAAACTTTATTTCATTAAAGAAATAGTTTAGACTAACGTATAGGAAAGTAGAAATAAGAACAGTCATACTCTAACCCTATGTAAAAACAACTCCTACCATGAAATTCATTCTCAAGCTAGATGCTCCAGGTTTGGACTCCAAAGATCTAAAAATAAAGTGTCTATAAGTCCTAGCTAAAAACATGGTTATCGCCATCAATCCACATCCAAATCTTATTCATCTACTCCTTATAAAAAAAAGATCCCAATACGAGATTAGGTCAATAATGATATGAACTTTTGAGAATAAATATTATTTCCATCAAGTGGAAGATTATCTACTTTCTAATCGAGTGTCGCACACCTATCTCTCTCAGGATTGCATGTCCGAGAAGAAGGATTTAAACAACTATCATAGACTTATAAACCCAAGAGAACATGACCATAAACTAAAATTTGGCTCTATTATTGACTTTTATGATATTTGTACCAAACTCACCTCCCACTTTAGCATAAACATACTTGCTAAAACAATAATATTTAATTTTTTTTTGTCATCACACAACAAGAAGATAAGAACACTAAAGCATATCTAAAAACATTTGACGAGGAAATTCTGAATATGGAAGATCTACTTTAACCTATTGCCATAAAGGCCCTAATTAATAGGGTCTATAACTATATTTTATGGGAACGACTATACATGCTACCTAGTCAAACTCCCTTTAAAGTTAAACAATTAATAAAAAACTACATCCTTATAAAAGAGGTAAGTATGACTAAACAAGGACACTTTTGGTTCTGATAATAAATAAATAAAAATAATTTTCCAACCACCATTGGTCTCTTACCATACCTATGGCATCTAAAAAGATTCCAAAAGGGTTCGTTCATAATTAATTGATGTTTCTTGAGCTCATGACCATGCTTTTAAACACCATGCAAATTGAGGCATTGGTTATCATTAAAGGAAGAAAACTTATGCAATATTCCCCTCCTATGATGAATGATGTGAAAATATAGAGCTATAATAAATTTTATCTTTTTCATCGTGATAATAGACACGATACCAAGGATTGTTATACCTTAAAAAGATATAGAAAGATCAATTGTTAAGGGTTACTTCTAATAGTTTGCCAGGAGAGAAATACAGCCCAAACAAAAAAAGATAAATGTTGGTTTATCTCATAATGCATTTGACACGAACAAAGAGTTGAAGTTTTATCTCAAGTGTAAGAATGTCAAAGTAATAAATAACCCGGCAAGACCGAGGTCAAACCACAGGGAGGTCAACTATATATATATATATATATATATTAACAAATAGTAAAGAGATCTTTAAGATGTGAGATTAATATGAGGATTAAACAATAATAAAAACAGATGTCAAGGTTAGAGGGTCCACTAATAGTACTAGAAATAATTAAGATAGTATAAATTTTTTATTACTCAATTGGAAACCACACACAAAAGAGGTTCCAATCGGATGATTTATCCTTAATAGTTCATTACAAATTTTTAACATGATCATATTAATTATCTTATTTTAGTAACACCATACTTTTAAATATTATCAGGAATTCATGATACTAACTTATGTTAACAACAAATCAAGCTCCTCTCATAACAACGATGTCGGCCGAAGACTATGAAGAATCAAGCATTTATTGTACCAAGTGTTATACAATACAAATCTAGATTAATCATTTAACAAGCAAGGTATTATGAATTAGTATGATAAAAAGATAATACTTATTAATACAAACTTTTTTGGATATAAACATTGAAGTTCATGTTGAGTTTATATTATACATATTCTAACACCATTAGTGAAATTTTTTCACCTTGACAATATTAACTTAGCTAGACATAATGAAGAAGAAGAACATAAATAAACAAGATAAAAATATAATTATGATATAAGTTAACTAAGAGTACTAAATGAAATGAAAAACATAAACAAGAGATTAATGAAAATAAAACATGAAATAGAATTTGAACATTACAAAGAGAGCAAGTAAGAAAATGATCTTGATCTGAAAATCAAGATGTCTAAATGAATGGCAAATACCTCCTTTTATAGGCTAAAATTTGGAACTATTCATTTGGTCTTTGATTATTGATGTAGTGGCCAACTATTGATTTAGTGGACTTGGTGGACAACAGCACTCAAGCATTTTGGCTGGATGAAATAACATTGATGCAATCAGAATTTGACAAAGTATTCTTCATGAAAGTTGTTGGAAATTGTCTTATCCTTCCACCCTCAATATTTCAGAGCATTTGGATCACTATAGATCAAGATATGGCTAAAATACTGAGTAGTTCTTTTTGTGGACGTGGTGGATATCTCTCAAGCTTTTGTCTGGATGAAATGTCATTGCTAACATCAGAACTTGAGCAGGTGGTTCGCATGAAAGTTGTTGTAAATTGTCTTATCTTTCCACCCACCAAATTTAACGTATTTTGCCTTTTAGAACTCCAGCTATGGGTAAACTTCCGAGTAATGTTTTGGCTGGATTGTAGGACAGATTCTGACTTCTCTTTTGTGGCCAAGCTTTGAATTTGTATACGGCAGATTCGGGTCTTCCAATCTTCATGAAAGTTGTAGGCCTATATCTTAAATTTCCAGAACAATAAACCAAACATCAATTCAATGTCCACAACTCCAGATATGAATGGTGTTCCAGTTTGATCTAGCATCTCTTCTCTAACCTTAATCCTTTCTTTGTCTTTTCACTTTCAATAGTTAATCACATCAATTAATCTTTTGAATTGTGAAATATACCTGCATTTAAAATGAGCATTTACCATAAATTAAAGCTGTCTAATATTATCAGACTTGTTATTATAAATCATGCTTAAGTTAGGGAATTTAATGATACTTTAAGTGCAATATGATGATATAAAATCTTAATGAGAATGCACTTTTAAGTACTAATCAGCATTTCTATAGATCAGATAATTTTCAGGAATTATACCTCAATTTGCATAACAAAATTATTTAATTTTTTCAATAAAAAAGGAATATTGTCTCTCCTATTAGTCTTCATATGTTTTTTTTTCCATAGTATTGTTCATATCTGTGTATCCATACAAATTCTCCAAATGATTTATAGTTAAAGCAAAAAAAAAAAAATTATTTCAAACACCTCATTCTAGCACATACAATTACTCATTCCATATACTATGATCTTTGTTCTAGTTTAGGACTTGTCTGGCTTAATTTTTAGACATTTTCCATCAAAAAAATAATCTTCATGATAAATCTTTATATCTTTAAATGAAATCTCTGTGTCTCTATATAATTATCTTCCAAGACATCCATCATTCATCTTAAATGCTAAAACATTTAATAAGACCTAAGGATACTAGAGATTATCTCACCTAGAGGTTTAAAAAATTTGTAAGTAACTAGAAAGTTTTTATAAAAATTCTCCATGCTTGTTTGACTAATTATATCTAATTTTTCATTCGGGTATGAGCAACCTCTTCAATCATGCTCTTTATTAAAACACACCCTCTTTTAAAAAAAAAAAACAAAAAAATATATACAACCAAAAAACTAAAAGGTGCTCCTCTCTTAACTTGGCTCTTTACAAGTATATGTTTTTGCTTATTATTTTTTAATTTTGTTAATTTTTAACAGTATGTTAAAAAAAAAAGATATCAAACATTATTTACGGCATGACAAGGGGTGTATAAAAACATAATGTCACTAGGTAATCAAACATAAACAACTATACTATATCACATATAACAATCACAAAATTCATCGATGTCGTCATCGACCAAATGAATGTTGCAACGGCAAGGCCACTGTTTTGCCTTTTCTTCTACCAGTCGAAAAGCTAATAATCATGCGATAAAGGTGAAATCCAGACAGGTAAATCATTCTTGTCAAAAGCTGGTGATCTTTTCCATTTGCATGCCAGAACAATTAAATGTGAACCTTAAAACGCAGCCAATCATGCGATCAAGAGAAAACTATAACGTGGGAGAATGTGGCGGAAGAGGAAACAGGCTTGCTCCAATGATTGCACTATTGCAGCGGTCATGCTCTGCAAAGGGGACCGCTCTTTATTACTGATGAGCTTGCTAGTACGATTCAACACCAAACCAAGCACTTCGGTAGCTCACTGAGTATGTTCTCTCGTTTCGTGTGTGTGTGTGTGTGTAACAGTCACTTTGGCTTCTTCTTCTTTTTTGTATTGTATCCTTCTAAGGAAAAATAGAGGTATGATTTATTAAATTATACTAAAACGTTTGTAGTTTCTTTTTTGTGTTCTCAATTTATTTTTCTATGCAAAAATAAAAATATAATTAATTAAGTTTGAGAAAAACTAAAATATAAAGGATAGAAGAAATCCCATTACCAATTAAAATTTTTATTGAACTAAAATGCCTGCAACAATTACTGTGGCTTCTTTTTTTTTCTATTGTATCCTTCTATACAAAAATAAAAGTATAATTTCTTAAAATTTGTTAAGTTTGGAAAAAATTAAAACATAGAGGACTAAAATGTAAAACACGGAGAAATCCAATTACAAATTAATTTTTTTATTGAAAATTTTATTTTTATCCTCGTGCTTTCTCTTTTCAACCTTCACAATCCCTTTTCAATTTCAATCCAAAAGTTTATTTTACCTTATTTTTCAATCCTTGAATTTGAAAATAGAGAGAAAACATCACTAACATCACTAGATTGGAACGAGATGAGAAAAGGTTATCGATTGACATCAATTTTGGGGAAAACAAAGGGTTGGTTTTAGTGTCGATGGGTTCTATTATACAAAAGAAGTTTGATGGTGAGTGTTTTCAATCTCAATATTGCCTAAAAACATATCGAAGCTGAGAGATGAAATTTTTACCAAATTTGATTTTATGTTCTTGAACCATTTTTTAGCTTGAAAAAACAGTTTTAAGATGTCATAATTGTCATTTAAGTGTTTTTTAGGCAAAAATAGGCTGAAAGATCGATTTTTAACCCAAAAAACAAACCATGATTTTCCAACCACTACTAGTGATTGCAATCTAGGTAAAAACAAATAATGCATCATCTATCTTTTTTTTAAAAAAAAAAAAGCACGCGGCTTTGGTTGAAAGCCCGTGCTCCTAGTCTTTTTTGTATTTTTTTAATTTTTTTGTCCTTCAATTTTGTTCCTTTCAATTACATCCTTTAACTTTTTAAAAAGAATTTTTTTCCCTCTATTTTTGTTTTCATATATTTAGAAAAAATATAAATTTAAAAATAAATTTATTAAATTCAATGAAGTCTATGATCCGGGTTGGGAGTTTGATAGATAAAGCTACAAAACCATATTAATCCACTATGTTATCATCTCTTGTTTTTCATTTATTTTTTTTCTTTCAATTGTTTTAAAAATAAAATTTCTCTATATTTTTGTTATCATATATTTAGGTAAAAATAATTTATAAAAAATAATTTAAACGAATAGAGTCCATGACCTAGATTGTGAATTTGACCAGTTAAGCCACGAAATAAAGATTGATCCAATATATTATTGTCTTAAGTGTTTTTTTTAATATATATTTTGATTTAGCATTTGTTATATATTTTGTTTTTTTGTTTCTATACGATTTATTCATTCTAATTTATTTTTTTATAGAGTTATTATGGTTTTAATATCTGGATCATGAGTTTTCCAAGTTAATTAAGGTTAACTTAAAATAATTCAATATGCCACCGTGACAAATTACTTTTGAATCCATGTTCTTGGATTGTTTTTATCATATAGGATTTTTTTTGCTTTAAAAGAAATTTAGTCAGACCAACAATGTAACTTGAGGCAATAACCTAATACACACACACCCTCCAAGATTGTGCCATATAACCCAAAGTCCAAACTATATACCTTTAATATACCTCCAAGATTGTATTTTTTAAATAAAAGAAGAAAGTTTATAATTCATAATTATATATAAAATTGTATTCTTATTTTTTATAGAAAATGTTTTGTT
>Ga0325404_1005165_pt1 | contig 13789 bp, 2 predicted proteins | sample PopdelMetagenome_18_FD_205664 | JGI IMG/M metagenome (GOLD analysis project Ga0325404, IMG submission 205664) | Populus deltoides microbial communities from Bellville, Georgia, United States - Xylem-Control-R1 | ecosystem: Host-associated > Plants > Phyllosphere > Stem > Wood/Secondary xylem... | reverse complement strand
TGACAAAAATAATTTTAAAAAAATCATAAAAAAATCATTTAGAAAAATATTATAGTAATCTACAATGTTTTGTAAGGAAAACAACAATGCTTTCATCATATGATTTAATTTTATTGTAATTATAATTTTTAACCAACTCAATATTAAAAAAAATCGACAAAGATAATTTTAGAGAAAAATCATAAAAAAATCATGTGACAAAACACTACAATCTACAACAATTCATAGTGTTTTCAAGGAAAAAAAATACAAAGCTAAATTCTCAATATTAAAAAAATAAAATCGATAGAGACAATTTTAGAAAAAAAAATATAACAAAAAAAGCACAAAAAATAGGGAAAAAAAACCATATTGGAAACATTGTATCAATTCATAGTGTTTTATGATGAAAGTTACAATGACTTGTAATTGTAATTATTTATAATGACTTGTAATTGTAATTCTCAACCAACTCAGTGTTAAAAAAATAAAATTGACAAAGATAATTTAAAAAAAATCATAAAAAAACCATGTAAAGAGACATTATAACAATTCACAGTGTTATGTGAGGAAAGCACATGATTAAGCTTTATTACAAAGTTAAATTCTAACCAGCTTAATATTTAAAAAATAAAATCGACAAAGATAATTTTGGAAAAAAATATGACAAAAAAAGAAAACACAAAAGAAACTGGAAAGCAAAACCATATAAGGAACAACTGTATCAATCCATAATATTTTGTGAGGAAAGTTACAGTGTTTTCCCCACATGATTTAGCCTTACTTGCAATTCTAATTCTGAACCAGTTTAATATTTAAAAAATAAAATTGATAAAGACAATTTAAAAAAAAACATAAAAAAAACAATGTGGATAGACATTATAACAATTTACAGTGTTTTGTGAGGAAAGTTACAATGTTTTCTTCATATGATTAAGCTTTATTACAAAGTTAAATTCTAACCAGCTCAATATTAAAAAATAAAATCGACAAAGATAATTTTGGAAAAAAAAAACCATATGAGGAAAAACTGTATCAATCCATAATGTTTTGTGAAGAAAGTTACAGTGTTTTCCCCACATGATTTAGCCTTACTTGTAATTGTAATTCTTAACCAACTTAATATTTAAAAAATAAAATTGACAAAGATAATTTTAGAAAAAAAAACATAAAAAAACCATGTGAGAAAAAACATTGAAGCAATCCACAGTAATTTATGATGAAAGCTACAGTGCTTTCCTCACATATTGTAACTGTAATTCTAAATCAGCTCAATATTAAAAAATAAAACCAAAAAAGATAATTTTAGAGAAAATCATAAAAAAACAAAAACAAAAAAAACATGTGGAGAAACACTGTAGTAATCAACAATGTTTTAAAGAAAAAAAATTACAAAACTAAATTATCAATCAGCTCAATATTAAAAAAATAAAATCAACAAATATAATTTTGAAAAATAAAAAAATCAAATAGAAAAATCATGTGGAAAAACACCGTAGCAATCCACAGTATTTTAAAGGAAAAAAATTACAAAGAAAAATTTTTAACCAGCTCAATATTAAAAAAATATAATTGACAAAGATATTTTTTTTTTAAAAAAAAAAGAAAAAGTATTGTAGGAAAAAAAATGAAAGTAATACACTATGAGTGAAAAAAAAAACAAAAGAAAAAAAGTGCAAAAAAAGAGAAAGTAATGCATTGTGGATTACTATTGTAATGCATAGTGCAATAGGTATGGATGAACAGTGATTTCCCCACACCCTTTAGCGTAATGTACGAAATAGCATGCCTGCGCGCTGCCGTGAATTACGAAAAAATGTGCTTGATAGTGTTATAATTACGAACCAATACTAGATAAGTAATAGAAACTAAAGGTGCGATGGAGTCAATATTCTATCACGGAAAAAAAAGTTGTGTTGGTGATAAAAAAAAATAGAGACTGAATAAAATGATTTGTAGCAATCCACAGTGTTTTATGAGTAAAGATACAATGCTTTCCCCACATGATTTAGTTTTTCTGTTAATAAAAAGAAAGAAAATTACAAAGTTAAATTTTCTACCAGCTCAATATTAAAATTTTTTTTGACAAAGACGATTTTGAAAAAAAAACCCAGGAAAGGAAACATTGTAGCAATCCATAGTGTTTTGTGAGAAAAGCTACAGTGCTTCCCCACATGATTTAGCTTTATTATAATTTTAATTTTCAAACAACTCAATATTAAAAAAAAAATCGACAAAGACAATTTTGAAAAAAATCATAACAAAAAAAATCATGTGAGGAAACACTATATCAATCCACGATGTTTTAAAGAAAAAAAATTACAAAGCTAAATTCTAACCAGCTCAATATTAAAAAAATAAAATCGACAAAGATAATTTTAAAAAAAATCATACAAAAAAGAAAAAAAACTATGTGGGAAAATACTGTAGCATCCACAATGTTTTAAAGAAAAAAATTACAAAGTTAATTTCTTAATCGGCTTAATATTAAAAAAATAAAATCGACAAATACAATTTTGAAAAAAATCATAAAAAAATAAAATAAAAAACTCATGTGGGGAAACAATGTAGCAATCCACAGTGTTTGTGAGAAAAGACACAGCTGTAATTCTTAACCAGCTCAATATTAAAAAAATAAAAATGACAAACAATTTTGACAAAAATCACAACAAAAAAAACTATGTGGGGAAACACTATAACAATTCACAGTGTTTTAGAAAAAAATTACAATGCTAAATTTTTAACCAACTTAATATTACAAAAATAAAATCGACAAAGATAATTTAAAAAAAAAAAGGAAAGCACTGTAGCAATCTACAGTAAAATGTGAGGAAAGTTACAGTAGTTTCCCCACATGTTTTAAAATATCATAACAAAAAAAAACTATGTAGGGAAACAATGTAGCAAATCACAGTGTTTTAAAGGGAAAAAATTACAAAACTAAATTTTTAACCAGTTTAATATGAAAATAATAAAATCGACAAAGAAAATTTTTAAAAAAAGAAAGAAAGATAGCACTGTAGCAATCCACAGTAAAATGTGAGGAAAGCTATAGTGCTTTCCCCACACCTTTTAGTTATACTAGTTACATGACCCGCGCAATGCCACAGGTCAATGGTTTTTGCATAAAAATATCAAAAACAAGTTAAGATTTAAAAGTATTAGGTTTTTTTTGCAAAGCTACACCCAAGAGTCTTGGGTGTGGCTGCAACGCCTGACCCAAGAGTAATATTTATAATATTAATAATAACATTAAACTTGTATGATCCAAGTTTAAGTGGGTCTGACTGCAATACCAGACCCAATAGTCTTGGATGTGGGTCTGGCTGCAAAGTTGTGTCATAAAGTGTGTTAATTAAATAGATTAATTAAAAAGAAAAAAACAAAGAAAAAAAAACCAAAAGGAAGAAAAACATTAATGAAGAAAAAGAAAAAAAATCTGAATTAACTGGGTTAACCCTTCAAACCAGGTTAACCCATCAAACCTTGGATTCATGTCGTGAAAGTTTGATAACTAAATAGAAAAAAAATTGACAGGTTAACACAAAATTAACTGGGCTAACCCGTCAAACCAGGTTAACTCGTCAAACCCGGGATCGGTATCATGAAAGTTTGATAACTAAATTAAATAAAAAAAATTAATTAAAAAAGAAAAAAAAACAAACAAAAAGGCATCAGCCTTTTCACTGTGGACTTAGTATGCAGTCTACAGTTAAAGACATAAAAACAGCAAAAAAACAGAAAAAAACTAAAAGTATCAGTCGATAACTAAATAGAAAAAAATTTAATATTGATGAACTAAATTAAATAAAAAGAAACAATAAAAGAAAAAAAAACTTATAAGAAGAAAAAAACTAATGAAGAAAAAGAAAAAAAATCTAAATTAACTGGTTAACCCTTCAAACCTGAGATCCTTGTCATGAAAGTCTGATAACTAAATAGAAAAAAATTTAATATCAAGAAACTAAATAAAAAAAATTTATTAAAAAAAAAGAAGGCATCAGCCTTTTCACCGTGGACTGCATTGTGTAGTCCACAGTGAAAGGCATAAAAAAAACTAAAGGCTTCAACCTTTTCACTGTGGACTGCATATAATATTAAAAGATGAAATTGGAAGAACAAAACTAATGAGAAAAAAGAAAAGAAATCTGAATCAACCGGGTTAACCCGTCAAATTAGGTTAACTTGTCAAACCTGGAATTCGTATCATGAAAGTGTGATAACTAAATAGAAAAAAAATTTATTATTAATGAAATAAATTAAAAAAATATTAATTAAAAATGAGAAAGCAAAGAGAAAAAAAAAACTTACAGGAAGAAAAAAAACTAATCAAGAAAAAGAAAAAAAATCTGAATAAACTGGGTTAACCTGTCAAACCTGGGATCTATGTCATAAAAGTCTGATAATTAAATAGAAAAAATTTAATATTAAGAAACTAAATTAAAAGAAATAATTAAAAGAAAGACAAAAACAAAACTAAAGGCATCAGCTTTTTCATTGTGGACTGTACTATGCAATCCACAGTAAAAGACTTAAAAAGGAAAAGAGAAAAAAAAAACAAAGGCACGCGCCACGGGTTAAATTTTTTTTTCTTGCTTAAAAAATATCAAAAAATGCTAAGATCTAAGAGTGTTAGGTCTTTCTACAAAGATATACCCAAAAACCTTTAGTTTAGTTGTAACGCTTGACCCAAGAGTAATATTTATTATATTAATAATAATATTAAACTTACATAACTCAATTTTAAGTGAGTCTGGCTGCAACACCGGATCCAAGAGCCTTGAATGTGAGTCTGGCTGTAAGGTCATATTATAAAAGTGTGATAATTAAATAGATTAGTTAAAAAAACAAAGAAACAAAAAACCAAAAGGAAGAGAAAAACTAATGAAGAAAAAGAAAAGAATCTAAATTAACTGGGTTAACCCTTCAAACCAGGTTAACCCGTCAAATCTGAGATTCGCGTCATGAAAGTTTGATAACTAAATATAAAAACAAATTGACGGATTAACCCGTCAAGCCCGGGATACATGTCACGAATGTCTGATAATTAAATAGAAAGAAATTTAACATTAAAAAACTAAACTAAATGAAAAAAAATTTAATTAGAAAGAAAAAAAGCAAAAATCAAATTCTGAGTTAACTCGTCAAACTTTAAAAAAAGAAAAAAAAAATTTCAGGTTAACTCGTGAAACCAGGTTAACCTGTCAAACCTGGGATCCGTGTCATGAAAGTTTGATAACTAAAAAAAAAATTAACATTAACAAACTAAATTAAACAAAAAAAAGCAAAAAAAAAACCCATAAAGGCATAAAAAGCAAAAAAAATTAAAAATAAAAAAACAGCTTAGCGTTTCACGTGGATTGCACAGTGAAACACTGAACAATTTTAGTATATGTTATTAATTAAAAAGAGCAAAGCATAAAAAAAAAATTCGAGTTAACTCGTCAAATCAGGTTAACCCGTCAAATCCGGGATCCGTGTCATAAAAATCTGATAACTAAATAAAAAAATAACATTAACAAACTAAATTAAACAAAAAAAGTTCATTAAAAGAAAAAAACACAAAGAAAAAGGCAAAAAAAAAAAAAACCATAAAGGCATAGGAAAAGAAAAAAAACAAAAAAAAAAGAAGAAGAAGACTGCTCAGCATTTCACTGTGGACTTGCACAGTGAAACACTTAGCAGTTTTAGTTTATTTTTAATTATAATGGTAATGCAAAATTGTATATGTACAAACAATAAAATAAAAAAAAAAGCATAGATAATAATAAAAAGAAACTCGAGGACATCGATAAAAGGAAACATGGATGATTAATAATAATTTGGTTTTGATTTTCAAAAAAATTAAAAATAACAAAAAACAAACCTGTAATAATTTTGTTTGTAAATATATGGTAAAAAAAAAACTAAAAGAATGATATTGAAAAATAAATAGATCACTTTTTTATTAAAAAATGGCATGGTAACATATTAAATCAAATTGGATTAATTTAGGTTAATATATTAATCTCATGGTTTGGATCATGAGATCATTATAATTATATAAAAAACAATTTGGAACAAATTAATCCTACAGATTCTAAAACGAAACGTACCACAAAGACCAATTCAAAATAAATTGAATGCTTTAAACAAATTCAATATGACATTTGTTTTATAAAAAAATATTGAAACAAATAACATATTGGATTGACATAAATTTAACAACTTAACCTATCAAATCTGCAATACGAATCATGAACTCCGTTGGGTTTAATATTTTTATCAAAATTTATAATAAAAAATAATAAAAAAGTTAAATGATGAAATTGTAAAAAACAAATCATGTTATGCCGCTGGGGACTCAATTTGTTTTCATAAAAAAAGAATGTTCATGTCACAAGAAATCATTTGACATTGTTATTAAACCTAAAATGCAGTCGTTTTTTTTTAAAATATTTTCCATCGAGAAAAATTTTCATTGCAAAATAAAAAAGTTATTTTGTTCATTCGATAAAATAAATAAAAAATTATATGTATCAATACATGATAAAAAATATATTGATCTAAACCAAAAATTGTGCCAAAAAGTTGAGATGAATATACATATTAAGAATGAGTCGGACAGAAGACACAAGCTTTCCTAACTTAAATAGAAACATTCTTTTTTGTTAACCATATAAGTTATTTGAAATAAATACAAAAAATATATTTCTCATCTCTTGTTTATCTCATTGATATTTCATTGAGAGCATGTTTCTAAACTAGAATTATTATTTTAAAAAAATAATTTATGATTGTAGAAGCAAGCTAAGCTAAGAAATGTATATCAAAATAGTATATTTATATTGTTTTATGTGATTTAAATCTGGAAAAAATATAAATATGATAAAATCATATTTAAAATCTATTTAACAAATTTTAATAATAAAAAAAGTGATTTTAATCAAATTCTCATGAGCAATTTATTATTGTCTTATGAGATCATCATAACAATAATAATATCAATAACAACAATAATAATAAATAATTCAACTGAAAAATTATAATATTATTTAAAAAATCATATCAAAATTAAAGAGTAAGTGGATTAGCATTTTTAGTGCAAAAAGAAAAAGAAGAAGAAAGAATAAAAAACCAGATGAAAGTTGTAAAAAACCTATATATTGACTAAGATCATTACTTGAAAAAAAAAAGTACATATAAAAAAATAAAACAATTCAAATAAATAATCCAAAAAAATATATAATTATATATAAAGAAATGTTAAAAAGACTGAAAACATATAATGTAATAAAAAAATAAAAAAAGTCTAAACTAATAAAACCATATTAAAAAAAACAACTCAATTTGTTTTTTTCCTTTTAAAACTAAATTATCTTTAACAAAACTCAATTAATCATAAAAGACTAAGTTTCTTATACATAAGTTTATTAGATTCTAATTTTTTAATGGTATTAAAGACGAGAAAAAACAAAGGAAAAAAAAAGCCAAAACAATAAATGAGCTAAACACACGTATCCAAATACAACTTGGATTAAGATATATTGAATCAATTTGAGTCAACCTATAAAAATTATGATAAAGGTCATGGACTCCACTAAATTCAATAATATTTTCTATTTTAATTATATTATAAAAAATATGAGGATCAATTTAAAATCAATCAAATATTAAAAGATAAAAAATAAAAAAATAAAAAATAAAAAATCAAATTTGAAGAATGAAGCTGTGAATAAATAAAAATATTTCATGGAATTATAAATTCTATTTTATTACCTAATTGTATGGTAACATGATAATCCCAAACACTTTTTTTAAAAAAAAAAACCTTAAAACATGGGTCACAATATCATTTCATAAATTTGAAATTATATGCAAACATTTTGAGTTCTTATATTTAAAAAATAAAAAAAGATAGGGGTGCATGTGAAGTATTAAAGAGATTTTATTTGTAAAAATAAAATTTAACAAAAACAAAAAGGAATGAAGTATATAAAAAAAGGTTTTTAAAAAATGTTTTTAAAAAACATCATCAAGACTTGAACCCGTGTAAATTATTGTTTAATTTTCTTCTCTTTTTATACCAGTATGATTTTTAAGGTAATATGAAGTTACTTTCAAATAAAATTAATTTATAAGGATAATGATTATTGTCACCCATTTTTTGGGACCTATATAAAAAAATAAAAAAAAGGTATAGAGAAAATACAAAAAAATAAAAAAATATTGGAAGAAAATAAAAAAAATATATCAATGAGAAAATCATCAAAGATTGGTTGAGGAGGATTAAATATATAAGATTGAAAATTTTAACAGTGCATTTTCGACTGATGAAGGCTCTATTGGCAAAGAAAATTCAATTTGAGGAGAGAAATTCAAAATTGAATGCTTAAGGACTCAATTAGAAATTTTCAAGGTTTAGTTGAATTTATTGAGGGCTTAATTGAAAGAAAAATTGATTTTTGAAGTCATTTTAGGCTTTAACTGGAAGAAATTAAAGTCTGAAGGGTCAAATTGCAATTTTTAAGAGTTAGTTTGGTCATATTAAAGGATTAATTGCATAAATATTCAAGTTTGATGAGTAATTAGGGATTTGATTGAAGAAATCCAAAATTAAGGACCAAACTGGGAAAGAAGTGTGGATGTAGGGGTTGAAATTGACTAAATCAGGGGCCAAATTAAAAGAAATTTAAAGTTTGCTGGTCAATTGAGGGTTAAAATGCACAAATCTAAAACCAAGGACCAAACTGGAAAAGACGCGTGAATGTAGGAGCTGAAATTGACCAAATCAGAGGCTAAATTGAAGAAATTGGAAGTTTATTAGTCAATTGAGGGTCTAAATTCACAAATTCAGAACCGAAGACCGAAATGAAAAAGGCAACCAACTTAAAAGCTGACAAATGAGTTTGGCGTGGTGAAATTGCAATAAATTAAAAGTTTAGAGGCAATGAAGGATGCATGTGCCATAATTAGAAGAATAGGGACTCAATCGAACTTTGTTAAATCCTAAATTAAAAACCCTAATCTCACCCAGATGATGCATCATTCAGACATAAAGAAGAGAAGGTGAGTGACAATTCATTCGATTGACTTAGCCTCTATTTTGACAGTTTTGGTTGATTGAGTTAGCAACTTCAAACAATTGAATGTGAAGTTATATATCTCTAAATTGAGTAGGATTGGACTTAAATAAAGTTGTGCATCATCTACCAACTTCAGGTGGTCTCAGGTGATGATAACATTAGAATTACCCCAACGAGGCCTGGAAAGTAGGTAACCCAGTCAGCTCTAAATTTTTGGCTGATCGTGTTGGCAACTTCAAATGACTGGGTGTGGAGCTCCAGACCTCCAAATTAATCAAGGTTGGATTCAAATAAAAGGTGTGCATCCTCTTTACCAACTTCAGGTGGTCTTAGGTGACGATGATGTTAAAATTACTCTGACAAAGCCTCGAAAGTGGTCAACTCAGTCAACCATGTTTGAAACATAATTGTGTAAAAACCAACTTTTTTTTTATGTTCACACTAAAACTTTTTCCATGTGTTCTTATTAAGGGTTCTTAAACTTTCCCTTAAGATCAAAAGGTTAAGAATGGATTCAAACCCCCCCTAAAAACCCTATAAATACCCTTTTAAGATCAAAGAGAAGGGGGTGGGAAGAAAAAAGAGAGGAGAAAAGGATAAGAAAGAGGGAAAATATTAATCTAATAGCATAAGAAAAGAGGGTCCAAAAACCTAAGAAAAGGTTTTCATAAGCTTGAAAAGGATAACAAGTTCGAGAGAGGCAAAAGTTTCCAAAAGAAACAAAAGGAGAGAGTAGTTATTCTAGGTATCATTCTAATCCAAAAGCATGCCCTTGTGGTCTACTTTAGTAATTTTTTATTCATTTTTATTTAATATTTATGTTTATAAGCATAGAAAAGAGGCTTGGAATACTTAACAAATGATTGTGTATTCACCTCTTTGTTGTTGTGTTTTTCATTTAATGATGCTATTTTAAAGTTTTTTTTTTTAAATGTTTTTGCTATATAAAGTTGTTGTTTTAAGTTTTTTTTTTATATATATAATGTTGTTTTTACTTTGTGTTTGACTTAAGCTATGCATGTTAATGCAAGAGTGTTTACCCTAGTTTTGCTAAGCTTGTTCATGCACAAAATGGGTTAAAAAAAGCTAATTTTGAATCAATGTTGTATGAACATATAGGTTGTGTTAAGTTGTTTTTTGGATATGATATCTCAAGTTTGATTTTGGTGTTTTGATGTTTTTTTTTTGTTAGTGTTTTAGATTCAAATATATTTGTGTATGTTAGTATGACTTGTTAGGATAAATAAAGCATGTTTTAGAAGTAAAAAATGTTAGTTTTGGAGGCTTGAAAGGGGCTGCCTTTTCTAGGTTTGCTAGGTTTATAGGTAGCGTTCTTCATGTTCATGCAAAGAACATTACCATAGCTCAATGATTTGGACCAATTTTGGTCCATTTCATTGCCCATAACACTTCTATAGACATGATTAACAAATAATCTAGTGTTTATTTACACCAATAACATGTTTACAATAGATTTTAATCATTGAGTTTTGGTTTTAAAACGAAACCTATTTTGACAAAATCATGAATTTTAAGTGAAAATTGAAGTGATTGGATGCTAGATTATTGTTTCTTGCATAATTTCCAACATGTATGTGCTTTTGTTTTGACCGAATCTAGTTTGTGTTGAGTTCCATGTTTATGGGTTTCATTTTGGTTTTTTGGTGTTCTTCGTTGTTCTTTATTTTTTTTGTGTTTGATCTGTTTTATTCAAGTTTTTTTGAGTTTTTGTGTTTTTGGTAAGTTTAATTTGTTTTTTGGCTTTGGTTTTGTTTTTAGTTTGTTTTCAGGTTAAATCAGGATTTTTGGTCCGGTTTATGATCAAACTAATGATTTCGGATCAACCCAATCGGGTCAACTCGGTTGGGTATAAAAAATATGAGTCAAAGGGTTTATACCTTATTTGGTTTGTCATTTTTTTTTGTTAATGGTCTATTGGTTAAAAGGTGTATTTGACAAGCACCCTTTAGATCTATTTTGGTTAGTTTTATTACAAAACAAAATAGGTTTTTACCAAACAAAATCTAAAATAATAATAATAATAAATATTTAGTTTTTCTTGCATATGACCAAAAATCTTAAATTTATTTGAGCTTTTTTTTCAAGAAAATTTAAAACACGTTGGCATTTGTTTGAAAAAAATGTTGCATGGATTTTACAATAATTTTGTTAAATTTCAAAGGATTTTGACCTATATTTAAAAATTATTTTTGGCAAGAAAATATAATTTACTTTTAATATAAGGATAAAAAACCTAAAAGGGATTAATATCCAAAATATTATGAGGGATAATAATTATATTATTTACTTTTAATATAAGGATAAAAAATCTAAAAGGGGTTAATATCCAAAATATAATTAGGGATAATAATTTTATTACGCACTTTAATATAAGAATAAAAACATGTGTAAGGTTATTATCCAAAATATTATTGTGAATAATGCAACTCATTCACTTCTAATATAACGATAAAATTTGGAAGGAATTTTATCTGAAATATTATTTGAAATGACGCGGGAGCAAAAATTTTTAGTTTTACCCAAAAAAAAAATCTCAACAATAATTGAGGATAGTTCACATTCCTGTACTAAGTTCTTGACCTAAAAAATTGTTCATAGTATCAAACCTCTCATAGTAAGTCGGTAGAGATAGACATAATCAGACCATAATAAACAATAAAAAACAATGCAACTTATCTTAAGTAAGGCGTATTAGGGGTATTAATACCTTTCATTTACGCAATCAATCCGTTTACTCGAACTTTAAGATCAGTTAGGATTTCCAGTAACCAAAATATCAGGTGGCGACTCTTATTTTTTTATATACTAAAAATGGACAAGAATTTATTGTTCTTTTCCACCCACATCGTTCCAGACTATCTCGACTCGAAAGTATAATCATCGCAATGCTGCACACATGCGACAATGATTATAAATATAACTAAAAAACATGTTATTAGTTTAAATATTCATATGAATAGTAAACCAAATTAATATATTTTTTAACCATTTTATAAAAAAATTGTGTCGTAGCTAAGTTGGTTGAAGAGCACAGGACAAGGTTAAGGTCATGGGCTTGATTCCCACTAGTAGCAATAAAATCCTTTGGTTTATTATCTAATAAAATTCACGGGACTCCCTAAGGCCGATACACTTGGGCTTTGTTGTAGCAAACCATTTGGGTTATTATGTAATAAAATTTATTAATTTGTTAATACCTTTAAACTAATATACATTTTTTTTATTTAATTTATGCTTCAGTATTGAATTAATGATAAATCGAGTTTTATATTTTTTTATTATATAATAAAATAAAAATTTATAATTTGACCCAGAGGAGTCCATAACTCGAGTTGCACTGTGGCATACCTTGTGAGATTCAATATGTATTGAAAAATATGAGAAAAATAAAAGAACTAGAGTCTCCACCTAGTAATTAAAAGAAACTGTGAATCCTAAAATTGATAATGGTTTCAAAGATTTAGGTATTGAGTTAGTTATGTTAAAAAGAGGTAGCACGACCTTCATTGTATCCTTTCAAATGAAAGGTTATTGTTGCTTGTGTTTTTCTAAATTTATTCTATGCTATAATATTCCAAGCTTATTCATGATTTACTTGGAATATAATGTCGATTCCTAAAAATAAAAGTCTAGTCGAAAAATGATGTCGGTCCCAAAAAATAAAAGACTCATTAGTTTGAGAATTTTGATGAAAATTGATATAAGTCCTTTTAAAGAAGGAGAATTGTTGATATTTTGAAATATGTTAACATTAATCACTAAAACGAAAATTTCATCAATTTTAGGGAAATTTTAATAGTGGCCCCTTTTAAAGGGAGACTTATCGATTATTTTGAAAAATATTGATGTTATTCCCTAAAAAGAAGATTTCATCGGTTTTGGACAAAAAGTTAACATCGGTCCCTTTTAAAAAAAGAGACTTGTTGATTATTTTTTAAAAATATTGATATTAATTCCTAAAAAGAAGATTTCATCAATTTAAGAAAAAATTTGACATCGGCCCATTTTAAAAAAAGGGAGACTTTTAGGTTATTTTGAAAAATATTGACGTCAATCCATAAAAAAAAGAAATTTCATCGATTTAAGGAAATTTTTGACATAGATCCCTTTTAAAAATGGATTGTTAGTTATTAAAAAAAAATAATGTTAATCCCTAAAAAAGATATTTCATCGATTTGGGATTTGAAACGAGTGTTGGACTTATATGGATGGTGAGAATTGAACTTTGAACCCACTTCTTTGCATACATATAAGATGACCCAAAAGATGCCGCTCATATGTATAAGATGATACAAAATACATTCTCATTAATGCATACCACTAATAACACTTCTTTGTGCATTAGTATTTCGGCATGAAGTAATTGGTCAATTAATCCATAAATTTAAATTCCTTCCCTTTTCTTTCACCTTCGCCGACACTAGCTTTAATCATTTCCTTATGATTATTTTACCTTGATTATCCATTATTTGGCAAATTTCTCTCCATATCACAAGGCTTTATATCATCGTATTGCACTAAAGTATCGTTAAATTCCCTAACTAAAGCATGTTTTATAATAACAAATATCATAATATAATATATCTTTAATTTATGGTAAATGCTTGTTTTGAATGCATGTATATCTCACAATTCAAAGGATTGATTAATGTGATTAACTATTGAAAGTGAAGAGACAAAAAGAGGACTAGGCTAAGAGAAGAGATGGTGGTTCAATTCCAAAT
>Ga0325404_1005164_pt1 | contig 13790 bp, 12 predicted proteins | sample PopdelMetagenome_18_FD_205664 | JGI IMG/M metagenome (GOLD analysis project Ga0325404, IMG submission 205664) | Populus deltoides microbial communities from Bellville, Georgia, United States - Xylem-Control-R1 | ecosystem: Host-associated > Plants > Phyllosphere > Stem > Wood/Secondary xylem... | reverse complement strand
TGGCCAACAGGATTGACAGAGTGTATCTCTGTATCTCTTCAAACTCGACCCACTCATTTACTTTATAATAACAAATTTAATTTGTTATTATATGTTATGTCTTTGTTTTGCAATTGATTTTTCTATTTTAGTCAATTGATTCAATTAATATATTAAGTCTAAATTATTTATTAGAACTTATAATAGGTTTTGAGTTAATTTATTGAGCTCAATTCCTAGTTTTAATTAAGGTCAACCCAAGAAAATTAGTAATATAAGCCCAACTTATAAATATTTATGATATCCATAAAAAAATATAACCCAGCCCAATATATCCAACCCGTTTAAGTTAAAAAAAAATGGATCGAATTTATAATTTGTAAAATATCAGAAGTTGTATTAGATATAATTATAGGTTTAAACTTGACCCAACTATATCCATTAACACCCCTAACATTAGGGATGGTTAGTTTACCCATATCAAATGGATACCGATCCAAACCAACCCAAATGAATTGAGAATTTTTATTTCAAATTTGGTTCAGGTCAGATTCGAGTATAACTAAAAGATAAAAAAGCAAGTTTTGGATTAGATATGAATTTTGGTCTCCTCAACCTGAACTTTGTCCAACCTAAAACAAATAAATAACATTAAATTTTGAAAATATTACATACGTATAAAGCTAATTAAGTACTAAATAGTTTCAATTATTATTAACGTTGATGCTCGGGCCAGTTTGTATGCACCTTGAATAATCATATGGATCCTGAAGTTAATGACTATATAAACCTTTAATGACCCCGAGATTTGTAAGACTCGAACTGGTAACCTCTACAAAATAAACCTATGATTTGACCAATTGAGCTATACCCTTCATAATTACATTAACAACATTGTTGATCAGTCAAGTGTTAGGGTTTACTTATGCGCGACAAACAAATAAATGCACCACAGATAACAGAAAAGCTAGAACAGTTCACTGCTTGTTCGTTGAGACAATGATAGAATAGAGAGAGAAAAATGGGTTTGATTATGGTACTCTTCTTCTCATGTTTTCTTTGAATTTTTGCTGATGCTATAAAAAATGAACCATCAAGCCGCTTTTAAACCATCAAGATGACAACATTTGGAAACTCCAGAATCTTCATTTCCGGCCATGAACTTTTCTGGAGTAAGAAAAAAGATAGCATTTTTTTTCAGCAGAAACAACAGTTGAAACCATATGGAACATTCTGGAGCCATGAACAATCATATTTTTCTTTACAGTTCCTTCAAAAGAGAACTAGAAAGCTATGATTCCAACAGAGTCAAATTGATCAAGAGGCAGCACTTAATTGATCTCGCCATGTCATGTAAATTGGATTTCAAACTGGACGTTGACCTCCAAAAGCTGCTAGTGAGAACCAAACTTCGGACAGTCCTCAGCAAGTGGGAAATCCAAATTTTCCACATTTCTGAATGTTCTTGGGATCGTCTTGTTGTTAGAAATTTGTTTAAAGAACATGATTAAAAGATATATTTAAAATCAAATTAAAAGTAAGATCCACTTATTTTTAGGTTAAAACTTTATTGGAATTTAATCTCCAATATATGCTCTTTAACATAGAATATTAACATGATTTAAATAAATTATATTAAAACAAAGACACCCATCTTCAATATTTTTTATTGGTTTAACCAAAGGTCTTTCAAGTTGATGGAAGAAAAAAAATGGTGAAGATTGAGCCATCAAGGTTGGATAGAGATGCTGCAAGAGTTGCCTAATAACAATTTTGATTGGAAAGCCTGGTGGATCACAACAGTAAATACCCTGATGAGTTTTGAGTAAAGACGCTAGGCATATTTAGTTGGGATTACAAGTTATGTAAGTTATGCTCTGACCCTTACGATAAGACAACTAAGGGGCATACAATACGTCTCGAGAATTGTTGGACTTTCCTAATTTTCTTGGTCATTCAAAGATCTGTCTGCATATTATTAGGTGCTGAAAATTATCAAACAAGATTAGAAGTATTTAGTTATGATCATCGAGTCTGAAAGTTTGAGGGACCTTAGCGTAAGTGAAGAGTATACGAGATGCAGAGATTTGATCCTAGCCATTGTTCCTAGGATGCCACACTCTGAAGCTAGACCTTTATAAGTTGTAGAAAAGCCGATTAAAAAACAAAAGGTCAACAATGAGGAGGAGTTAAGAGAGCAAGTAAAAAAAACTCCAAATATAATTGAGCAAGAGAAAGAGAGACAAGGCAACTTTAGAAACAATGATGTTAGAAGGAGACAAAAGGAGGGCATTTCTAGAAAAGCAAGTTCCATCCAGAGATGCAAGAATAACAGTACTAGAGCTATAATTAAGCAAAAAGAAGATTGCAAAAGAAGAATCTAAGAAAGACAAAGAAGAACTAGGTTTGAATATGATGCAAATTAAGTAGCTCCGAACTTAAAGTATTGAGGTCTGACTTCAATGATTGTCAAAGAAGCATAGAATATTATCAAGATAAATTTGTATAGATTCAAGTAAAGAAGATAAACACAATTGAGAAATACGAGAAGCTAAACAAGAAATATATAATGATGGAAAGCCAACTAGTCGAATCATAAGAGGTAGCAAGGGTTAAAGGCAAAGGGAAGAAAGTTAAGGTTTTTGAAGCAGATCTAATGAATAAGAAATATGAAATCAAGGTGCTGAGAGTAAAGCTCAATAAAGAACAAGAAAAGGTAAAGCATTTAAGTGAGAAGTTGTTAGCATTAGAAAAGCATAAAGACTAGATCGACACCAACAACAATACCTTGAACCGAAGCAACATGCTGCTCATAGAAAAGATGACCAAAATGGATAAGCATCTAGACAAAGTTGTCAGATATGCTAGGATTGTTAGGCCAAAGCTCAAAAGGTGTGAGAAGACATCCTTCGCTACCAAAAAAACTTAGCTGAGATCGACTTTTCTGGGAAAATTTAATTAGAATAGTTGCTTTGCTTTACTACCTATAGCTAGAGATATGGTTGAAGAGAAAGACTGATGTACTTTTCCTTTTCCTTGTATTTTCTTTTCTAAAAACAATGTAATGGACTTATCAATAATATTAATAAAAAAAGGCTTTGAGCCATCTTTTGTGTAAATTTTGTCTATTGAAAAGCATGATTTAAAGCAATGACTTAGGCAGAATTACTCCTGACAAGAAATGTGACAAAAAAATCCACACCCATTATACAAACAAAGTGGTGGCCATCAGTCATTCTTGAAAAGGCCAAATCCATATGCAATATACATTAGCATATGCATCATGTTCATGTATTTAATCATGTATTTGCTTATAAATTGTCATATCCATTATAAGTTGTAAAACATAGGTCCCTCACCTAAACTCTACTACACCCAACTAGGAGAAAAAAAGGAGAATGAAAAAAGGGCACACCCAGAATTACATTATCAGAGAGAGCTATAATCTATAAATAATAAAGTTTCTTGAATGACCAATATGCTTAAAAAACCTTTAAGGTTTAGGAATGGGAAGGGAACATATACATAACCTCTTGTGGAAGCACCAACAACCTATGTCCCTCATACACCTTGGAACTTTGGGGAAATTCAGCAACTAAGCAGCATTTTACCCTTATTTCCCTTGTCCAACTGGCTCAAACTCTGGTCATTATGGATTTGATAGTTGAAGGACCCTCTAATGATAGATCTATTGGTTCTATAAACTATGATAAATGGATTGGTTTGGAAGAGAGATTACGAGTAATTGAAGGTAATGTTATATTTAACCCTGTACGAGTAAATGAAGTGTGCTTGGTACCAAACATCATGGTGCCAGAGGAATTCAGAGTGCCATACTTCATCAAGTATACTGGACTAGAATGTCCAAACACCCATCTCCAGTCATACTGTAATAAAATGATTGAAGTGATCCATAGTGATAAAATGTTAGTCACTAAAGTTCTGAAATCGTGTAATCAAGCCCCTGGGTAAATTGTAATTGGACTCATGTATTTCGGCATTTTTTACAAGCCAATCGTTAATCTGTTGTAATTTTGCTCCTAATTAACCCCAAACTTTGTTATTTCTTCAATTAAGTCCCTGATTTCATTAATTTAATTAAATCTAAGTCTAATTAAGTCTCAAAACTTATCAATTCTCCAATTAAACCCTTGATTTGATTAATTAAATTAATTTCAAGCTTAATTAAATCTCAAAACTTATCGATTCTCCAATTAAACCCTTGATTGGATTAATTAAATTAATTTCAAGCTCAATTAAGTCTCAAAACTTATCAATTCTCCAATTAAAACCTTGATTGGATTAATGAAATTAATTTCAAGCTTAATTAAGTCTCAAAACTTATCAATTCACCAATTAAACCCTTGATTGGATTAATTAGATTAATTCCAAAGTTTAATTAAACCTAAAAACATCCAATCATGTTGCCCTTAACCCAAATTTTAATTCATTCTTCATTTATTTCATTTTACTTGTTTTTCATAATTATTATTTTTTCATCATCATTTTTTTATTCTTTTCAATAAATAAAATAATAATAATAATTAAAATAAAAGGGTCAAAAATTAGGTTATGACAATTGCCCCCTCTTTATAATATTTATTATGCAAAGATATTAGAAAATTTCATTTTTTTTTAGCTTTGTGTAGTAAATTTCTAAAGAAAAGTAGATACAGATTTTTTTTAGTCTTGAAAACTTCAAAAACAGTAGATTAACACACGACCTTTATAGAGAGATGTAGAAATCAAGAAACAAGTCATTTGGAAGACGACCCACTTTTTATTTTTTGTTTTTTGTTTTGTTTTTGTTTTTGTTTTTGTTTTTGTTTTTAGAAGTGGTCGCATTGTAATGGGTGACGTACCCAAATGGAAAAATACAAAGAAAAGGGTCTTATTGTGATGGGTGACCTACCTAAGTAAAAAAAAACGAAAGGAAAATGAGGGCTTGAAGGCGTACTGAAAAGAATAGTCAAGGGCTCAAAGGCGCGCTTGAAAAGAAGCGAGGGCTCAAAGGCGCTCGAAGAGGAAGTGAGGGCTCAAAGGCACACTCGAAAAAGAATCGAGGGCTCAAAGGCGCTCGAGGAGGAAGCGAGGGCTCAAAGGCGCGCTCGAAAGAGAAGCGAGGGCTCAAAGGTGCTCAAAAAGGAAGCGAAGGCTCAAAGGCACGCTCGAAAGAGAAGCAAGGGCTCAAAGGCGCTCGAAAAGGAAGCGAGGGCTCAAAGGCGCGCTCGAAAGGAAAGCGAGGGATCAAAGGCGCTCGAAGAGAAGCAAGGGCTCAAAGTCGCGCTCGAAAGGAAAGCAAGGGCTCAAAGGCGCTCGAAGAGAAGCAAGGGCTCAAAGTCGCGCTCGAAAGGAAAACAAGGGCTCAAAGGCACTCGAAAAGGAAGCGAGGGCTCAAAGCGCTCGAAGTGAAAGGAAGGGCTCAAAGGCGCTCGAAGTGAAAGCAAGGGCTCAAAGGCACTAGAAGATAAGTGAGGGCTCAAAGGCGCTCAAAGAGGAGATAAGGGTTTGAAAGTGCCCTAAAAATGATGATCAAAGGCTCGAAGGCACATTTAAAGGAGGTGGAAAAGCACAGAGATTTTTCAGGTGGCCTAATTCTCATGGGCAGCCTGTCCAGGATGAAAAATTCTCAAAAGTGAAAAATTTTCAAAAGCAATTTCAATCTTAGCCATTTCAAGTTGGCATTCCACTTGATGGATTCCGTTGGAATTTTCTGTAATGAAATTTGCAAAACTCATTGTTCAATGTCTCAAAGATGATATGCATGCATCTTTACGTGATTTGAAATATAGGCCCCCATTTCTTCTTAATCTTCTTGTTGTTTGCTTAATGAGGACTTGTTACCTCTGATTTGGGTCCATTTTGTTGCTTGGCTTCTAGCCCACTCAAGTTGGCCCATGTAAGTCTATTTCCAGATTTGTTTGCACAACTCAACCTTTGTGGTGCCCATCGTGACCCACTTGCTTGTTAAAGATTTTCTGACTCGTCAAATAATTTGAGAGGACCACTCATTACTCCTCATCTCACTACTAAAAACATTCGGTGTTACTTGCTAAAAGGATCAAACTGTCTTTTGTAAACCAAAATGCCCCCTTGTCTGGTTGAAGGAAATTACCATCTTATTTTCTAGAATTTTTCCTTCTAAACACAGTGTTGCCCCTTGTATTGGTCATTGCCCCCAAGTGTGCTTTGCCAGCGACTTAGACAAATAATGGTTTCAAAAGACCATTCTCTCATTTCTCTTTTTGTTCATTTTGGTGAAGGAATACAGATCTAGAATGAATCTTGAAATCTTGATCTTGCATTTTGAAAACAAAAATTATTTCGATGTGAGTCTAAAACAATTTGCTTTTGAAATATTACAACTCCTTGATTATTTTATTTCTTGGAAAAAAGATTATTTGCTCTTGTGTTTGGTAATGAAGTCTTCGGTGAAAATACATCATGAGATGACCTTTTGTTTTAAAGTGAAAAGCTCGAGAAAAAGCTCGAGGTTTTGTATGAGAAAAACTTGTCTCTTTTTGAACAACTCATTTTTATCAGCATGAATAATAATGAGTAGTTTGTTCTTAATGTCATGAATCTTATGAAAAAGTATTCTTTGCATTTCGAGAGCATTGTTTATTGCTCTAGGTTGCTTGCTTGCTTGATTAGAAAGGACTTCTACAGGCACGTAACGTAGGCTGTGGTTTTTGGTTATGAAAGAAAATGATTCATAAGGCTCAAAGAGTGTTTCAGAGTTTCAAAAACCGAGGATCATTAATTAACAGTTTGACTCTTGACATCATTCATATTTTCTTTTGCCGCTCTTCTTTTATTTGCTGTTTCTTGTTCTTTTTTTATTGCTTTGCTAGGACATACTCACTTTATCTTGGATGTCACGTTTTCTAGTGATTTGGGCATGCCCCCTAGCATTTGAGTTTCTTGAGTTCTTATGCCTTTTTGGCTTTCTCGCGGCTTTTTCTCTTTTCTCAATGAGATTTTCTCTTACTCCCCCAGTGTGGGGTGTGATCCTCGTCGGGATTTTTTTTCATGAAAGAAAAATTATTGAGGCTCAAAAAGGGATCGCAAGGGATGTACTTTTTTCAGAATGTGAAAGGAAAAACAAAGATGACCTTTCCTCATTTCAAGCGCAAGTAGTTAAGATCAATAAACTTTGACCTCATCCAGTGTGATGGTTTGGTCTTTACAAAGATGCATTTCATGGGTCATGAGCAACGAGTTCACTACATACCATTATTCATACATTTAAAGACATATGGTTCAAGAGTCATGGGGTAAGGATGCTTATTCATTTCTTTTTTTCTTCTTTTTTTCCTTTTTTTTCATAATTTAGTCACCTTAATGATGGAGTTGTTTAATTCACTTGTCATTCAACAAGTAAAATGTCAAAAATATTATTCTTGAATGAACATCAAATTATTTTTGAAATCAAAATGCCAGATCAATTTTTCAAAACTCCAATAAGGAAATGGATTTTGGTACAAGAGATGAATTGCGTCTATGAGATTAAGTGTGGCTTCAAAAGTGTATTTATGAGTTCTTATAAGAAAACTCTCTTAAGAAGATGAATAATGCTTGATCGTAAACATTTTTGAATGAGAAACTTATTATTTCATTGAAACTTTGGAAAAGAAGTTCAATAACAAAGAACTTATGCCAACATCTTGGGCTATGAATACTGGCATGGTAACACATAAAGGGGCTGGAATCTTTCAATCATTCATTCTCCTCGATAAAAGCATATTTTCAACAATCAATTGAAGTCATTGGAGACCATTCTTGACCTAACATCACTACAGCTTTATCTTCAAAATAGTTGATTTCTGGGAGTCGGTGTGAAGAAATTAGCTATATGAACGATAAGTGCCTTGGCAACCCCTTTCAGTGTCCTTTTTTTTCGGTGAAACTGTTCTTTTCAGTCGGATCAGCAATTTTACCTAACCCAATAGCTTGTTTAATCCTCTCAGCTATAACAACCAGGTCAGTAAAATGTTGTGCAAAGCTTCTAACCAAGTATTCAAAGTACGAAGCTTTAAAGGTGTTGGAAAATAAATTGATCATCTCCATTTCCAACATGGGAGGGTTAACTTGTGCATCTACCTTACTCCATCTCCGGGCGTATTCTCTTATGGACTCCTTGTTGTTCTTCTCCATAGCTTGCAGGCTTAACCGATCAGGGTCTATGTCTATATTAAACTTATATTGCCTCATGAAGGCATCAACTAAGTTCTTTCATTTTTTAACCTTGGTATTGTCCAACCGCATATACCAAGTGAGGGCAGCGTCACTCAAGCTATCTTGGAATAAATGAATCAACAGTTTCTCATCATCAACCACCTCAGCCATTTTGTTGCAGTATGCTTTAAGATGAGTTATAGGGTATTAAGTTCCTGTATATTTGACAAATTCTAGCACTCTAAACTTTTTGGGAATGACAACGTTGGGCACCAAACACATCTCAACAGCCTTTATAGGATCATATAGGCAAATTCCCTCCAATGCTCTCAACCTTTGCTCTAGGCCAACTAATTTGTTCATACCATCTTCTTTTACCCTCATGCCCTTTTGAGATTCCTTCTCTATAGAATCAATGGTAAATGACATTCTCATGGGGTATGCTGGTTGAAAACGCATGGCTTGTTGAAAATCAGATGACAACCCATTTGTCCCCAGATTATATGGATTAAAGGGATTTACGAGCATAGGTTCAGGCTGAGATATAAGTGTTGATTTTCTGGATTTATCTCTCAAGGCCTGCTCAAGCAGACTAGTAAGCCTTACGACTTCTTCTTTAAGATTGTCCACCTCTTTTTAATGTTGGGCTTCCAACTAGGCTCTTTCTTCGTTTTTCATTTGTCTTTTTCTCGAACGAGTGTTATAAATCAAAATTGACTTATGAATATTATGCTGGCAATTCCAACCATGATACTGAAACTTATTACACTTTCAAGAAAAAGGTTATTAGAACTAATCAAAATGGGATGGTAACTTTTGAGGATTCACCCAATGTTAATTCGAATCATTTACCTAACCATGTTGCAGGTAACAGTGGAGTGAGTGTAGTGGAAGTTGGTAGTAAATAAAAAGTGTTAAAAGTATCCATGAAGAGGTTGTATAGTATGTTGGTACAGTTAGGATTTCTGAAAAAGTTCATTCAAATACACAATACTAAATACACCTTAAACTGAGAATGAATGGCCAAACTTTAACAAATATGTAGTAATTATGGAAGAAGAAGAATGAGATGAAAACAATATAAGGGGATTTATAAAATTAATTGAGCAACATGAATAGGCTTGGAAACCCGCTACATAAAAGCTTTTGACCATAAACACGGGTGATGAGCAGGTTAAGAAAGAGTTAAAAATGGGAACCTTGATCACCCTTAAAAAAGAAAAAGAAATGATCGCTCTGCTATAAGAATATACAGATATTTTTTCTTAGTCTTACAAGGATATGCCTATTTTGGATACAAATATTGTGGTAATCAGGGCAACACTCATAGAAGGACACATACTGGCTAAAAAAAAGTTAATGAGTACCTACTTAAATGTCCTGAACAAAATCAAGACATAGATTGAGAAGCAGTGGAACCCTAGCTTTTTAGAAGTAGCTAAATATCCACAATGGATATCTAACATAGTTGTCGCTGAGATGACATAAATTTTCCAGAAAACAGTTGCACAGAAGAATAGCTATAAGAATACGATTCTCCTAATGGCTGTAAAACCAAGGTTTTAGTTTAATGGAATCGTTGAGATGTAGGATTTTAGGTCAACTGAGTTGAAAACAAGTGCTGTTGATATGACAAGTCTTTGCTAGAATACAGTTGCATAGAAGAATCCTTGTGAGAATATGGTTCTCCTAATAACTGTAGGTTCTAGTTGAAAGGAATCATTAATATACAAGTTTTCAGGTCAACTAAGCTAAAAATAAGAGTTGTTAAGATGACATGACTCTATTAGGAAAACAATTGCATAGGAGAAGAGCTGTGAGAATACAAAAGCAAAGTTCTAGTCAAAGAGAATCATTAAGATTCAGGATTTCAGGTTGACTGGGCTATAAACAAGAGTTGTTGAAACAAAAGAATTATTTTCTAAACAAGAACAATTAAAATCAGGGTTTTAGTTGAAGGGAATTATTGAGCTTCAGGATTTCAAGTCAACTGAGTTGAAAATAAAGTTGTCAATATGACATAATTCATCTCCTGACAAAAACAGTTAAACCATAGTTCTGATTGAAGGGGATCACTATAAAGACAAGGTTTCAGGTCAACCAAACTAAAGTTTTGAGAAGAACAAGTTTGAAGAACAATATGTTTGTCTTTACAAACTTACTATGCAAAGTTTTTGACAAGTCTTACTCCGTAAGTATTGTGAAAAGGAGACATATGTTGTTACCCATTTTGAAGACCCACACAAATATATAGAAAAATAAAAAAAATAGAAAAACCAAAAAAAAATTGATAAAAAAAAGATACGAAAAAATTGAAAAAACTGAAAAAATAATATATATATAAGTTTTCTAGCAAACAAACAAACGAGATATTAGTTGAAAAAGCGTTAGTCTAGAAATGAAAAAACAGGATGAGACGACCATTTAATAAGAAATTACTTTTAGAAAGAAAAATTACTTTCGAGCAAAAAGTGCCAAGGAAGAAATAGGACGAGCCAACCATATAATAACTTGTATTTTGTAGGCAAGTGTGGCAACGGATTAACTACTTTGATGACATAGAGAGAGGATTTTCATGGAAGAAATAAGAAATATGTTAAAGTTACTTGTCTCTTTTTAACACTTACCAATAGATACTGAAGTTACCCTCTCTTTTTTCCCTCTCTATTCTTTTCCTCGAAAGTCAAGATTGTCATAACTTATTGTCATACCTGAACATCGCGGCGGCCTTAAAAATATTTCATGGAAAGAACAGATTTCTGGCATTCTATTCTTTGATGGGGAATGGTTTTGTTTAAGGAGTCACCACCTAGTATTATGGTCACTAGGAACTTTGACTGGTCAGCAGAGATTCTATGGTACGGGACTGGTTACGCAAAAAGAAAGATATTATCACCCATTGAACGTCCTGCCTGAGACAGACTGCATTGCTAGTTTTGTCATAAATTGCTAACATTTTGTTGGTTTATGCTATGATGGTTTGCGTGTAATATTCCTGACTCTGGCACTAGTGAATATTTAACTACGAATAATTCCAACTCTGGTATTGGTAAATATTACATAATTATAAAGATAAAATAAATTTAATTCAGTATTTTTATTCCTGACTCTGGCGTCAGTGAATAAACAAATAAAATAAATTTATTTTTACGTGCGCACGCCCCCCCCCCCCACACACACATATATATATTATTTTTTATGTAGCTAAATTAAAAAAATAAAATAAATTTAAATCAGTATTTTTATTCTTGACTCTAACGTCAATGAATAAACTAATAAAATAAATTCATATTTATTTTTTTATTTATGCATACACAAATTTTTATTTTTTATTTTTTATTTTTTTATTTTTTTGGCTGCGTCTGTCCTCTAGTGTTTTGTCTTCTGGAAGTAGGACGACGGCGATGAAGACGATGGTGAAGCTGACGGGTTGATGCTACTCTCTTCTTGCTCTGTTTTTTTTTTCTTTTGCTCTGCTTTATTTCTTCCTTGTGTTTTTTTTTGTTCTCCGCCGTTCGTGGCTTTTTTTCTCCTCCTTTGCCTCTACTCTGCACTGCCATTTATAGAGCCCGAGAGCTTGCCAAAACCAGTCCCTGTTACAGTCCTACATTTACAGGACTGTTAATCAATCCACGAGCGGGATCGTGGGCAAAAGATGTGGTTTATGATCGGATCGAATTGCTGCAGTTTTCCCTGTTGAATAGGCTTTCTCCACACGAAATGAAAGGGATAATGAACAACTCTTCAAAACGGAGTCGTTTGTGTCCTTGGGAGTGACTATTTTTCACTTTGGTCCCTGAACTTCTGACATTTATTAATTAGGTCCCTGGTTCCATTAATTAAAGAATTCCAAGTCCAATTAAGTCCCCAAACTTCAAAATTATGTTGTCTTGGCCCAAATTTCGATTTATTCCTCATTTTTATCATTTCACACATTTTTTTTAATAAAATAAAAGGAGTCAAAAAATATCATATGAAAATCTTTTGTAGATGATGATTGACTTTAGCGAGTTAGGAATCTTCTCTCTTCTCGTGATAGCAAAGTCTCCCAGCTAAATACTGTTTTTAAGCCGCATGCAATCAAATGCCATTAATATATGAAAATCTTTTTCAAGTTAATTAACTATGAAGTTGTTCATGGTATACCAAATAATCGAAATTAATCTATAGAAGAATCCTAGCTACCCCTTTCCCTAAAACTTATCATTAATTAATCCTTGCCATTGTTGAAGCAAATTTGTTTTTTAGACTTTCTCGCTTGAGAGGTTTATTAGTCCTCTGTAGCTCTGCTCTTTTTTCTCCTGGACTCCATTTCCTTGACCATGGTGTTTAATAATTATCCACTGTCTACAAAAAAAAAAAAAAAAAAAAAACCCCATCAAGTAACACACGAATAGAAGTTCATTCTTTTTTTTTTTCATATAATTTTGGTTGGATTATGATGCTTAAATTTTAAAAACAATTTGTGCGTGAAGTTAATCAAGAATACCATGTAAGTTGATGATCAGAATCTCATTGGGATACATGATATCCTCATTTTTTTATATTTTATTCCTGAGAAATATTCTTATCTTGCAGCCTCTCAAGGATTATCAGTAGCAAAAAAATACGACTCGACAACCAACAATATTAAAAAAAAAATGCAAAGAGAGAAATTTATATACTTAATTAAATAAAATCTGTTTTCTAGAATAGGATATAGAAAGGAAAAGATAACACGAATTAAATTAATTTTTAATGAAAAAAATAAATGTTGACTGCACCATATAACAATTATTGTGTAAGGATTATTTTGCCCTCAACAATAATATTTAATGAAGTTATGATTTGAGGGTAAAACAATTTTTTTTATTAGATCCAATTGCCATTAACTTATTGATCGAGGCATATCATATGATACATTTATATTTTTAACAATAAAATGATTGAAATAAATTTGAAAATAAAAAATAAAAATAAAAATGATTTTTTAACGTTTAGAATACACAATGAATTGACAACATTGTCTTTAGTATAGGGGCATTTTCTTGTGGCTATTAAATGCAAAAAGTTTCATAATAACGTAATTGCTTGAAATATAATTTTGAATGATGAACCATATATATTTACCTAATTAAAACAAACATAGTTTAATTAGCTTAAAGAAATTTGTCCCCATGAGCGAAGGAAATAAAGTTGTCAAGATGACATAATTTATCTACTTACAGAAACAGTTGAATCATAATTCTCATCGATAACTATAAAAATAAAATTTCAAGTTAATTAAACTAAAGTTTTGAGGAGAAAGTTTGCAGAATAGTTAACGTCTTTATAAATTTACTATGCAAAGTTTTTAACAAGTCTTACTCATAAGTATTGTGAAAAGGGGATATATGTTGTTACTCATTTTGAGAACCCACAAAAATATAAAGAAAAATAAAAAAAATATATGAAAAATTGAAAAGGTTGAAAAAATAATATATATATATATATATATATATATATATATATATATATATATATATAAAAAGTTTTCCAGCAAACAAACAAACGAAATCTTAGTTGAAAAAGTGTCAGTCTAGAAACGAAAAAAGAGGACAAACCGACTATTTAATAAGAAATCACTTTTAGAAAGAAAAATTACTTTCCATCAA
>Ga0325404_1005162_pt1 | contig 13791 bp, 9 predicted proteins | sample PopdelMetagenome_18_FD_205664 | JGI IMG/M metagenome (GOLD analysis project Ga0325404, IMG submission 205664) | Populus deltoides microbial communities from Bellville, Georgia, United States - Xylem-Control-R1 | ecosystem: Host-associated > Plants > Phyllosphere > Stem > Wood/Secondary xylem... | reverse complement strand
ATGTTGAATTTACCATAGAATTAGTAATTGAATATGTTGGAATAATTATTAATTTTACTCTATTATTGCATGATTTGTGTTTAATTTTTTCCATTTATTTTGATTGTTATTCTAGAGTTTTTTTTTAGTTTATTATTTTGTTGTATTGGCATAATTATTGAATAATTTGTTGAATTGTAATTCTTAATGTTGAATTTACCTTAGGTTTAGTAATTGAATATGTTGGAATAATTAGTATAGATTGGGTCAATTGGTTGTGGCTTTTGTTAATATGTGCAGGTTTGTGTATTTAGGTAGTATCCAGTATAGGAGAGGTGCTATCAAATTTTTTTTAACATTTGAATTTAATTATATAATTATTTGTATAAAATTATGTAGATGCGTAGAACGAAAACCAGAGCTGGTCGCTCACGTACGGTCGCAGCTAGTTCGTCTAGCAGCGATGATGATATTTCCTTAAGTGCCTCTCAAGAAGAGGTATCTACACCACCTGCACCGTCAACCCATGCTGCCTCTTCTAGCGCTACTTCACAGCGCAGAGGCGGGGTCCTTTCGCAGAGGAATCAATTTTCCCGCAAGTACGAGGCACAGTGGAAGGACGACCTTTCAATGTAAGTTTGTTAAGGTTTTAATTTGTTTTTTAAAAAAATTACAACATAATTTATGAAGTAATCACTATTTAATTTATTTCATTTCTTTTCAGGTTCACAAACATTAAGGCCGCCCAAGTAATATCATCGGCGTTTAAATCGTCGATGGAGATTCCATTGTTTCAATGGAGTCAGATATCCAAACATCCTGAATGGATGCCTTAAATCAATGCATGGTTTGACATATTTCAGGTTGGTGTTAATTTATAATTTTCAGCTTATTTCTAATAAATTATTAATATAATTGTAAATAAATTATTATTTTTATTTAAACTTGTTTATTTATACACAGCACAAATTCTGCTAGGACAGTGAGCATAACACTGTTGTGAGGAGGGTGTGGGAAAATCACGCGGCAACTAGGTAAGATCGATAACAATACAAGATTTTTTTTAGACAAAAATTTATGTTTCAAAATGTAATTTTTGGTTGCGTGAATTAGGTTGCGTGATTTTTGGTATAAAACACAAAAACGAGCAAAAAAAACCGCAAGGGATAGGGGTTTCCAAGGCTGGAACGATGTTGCGGTTTGGAGGGATTTCAAACCGATATACATCCTGGAAGATATATGGCCGCACTATCTTGAGCACGTGACGTCTGAGCGGTTCACACGACGCTCACAGTCCGGTGCTGGTAACCGGAATCGGCCGATTCATGGCTTGGTGACAACGCACACTGGCGGCTCCATTCCGTTTGCTGCACATGCAAAACGGATGGTAAGATTAATTCAAATGAAATATATCGTTAAATTAAGTTGTTGTTAATATATCTTTTCTCATTATAGGCCGCGTCTCTTGGACGTGAGCCGAGCTCGATGGAGCTGTTTATGGAGACGCACGTGCGGAGTCAAGACCGTCAAAAGGGGGCGCAACAGTTCATTGATAACCGTGCTCAACATTTCGTGGTATGTTTGTTCAACCATTTTATTTTGTAAGTTATTATGTTTATTGAATTGAATATGATGATTACTTTTTATTTTTATTTTCAGGAGACCTATAATAATCGGTTGAAGGAGAGATACGGGGATGATTTTTTGACCCATCCGGAATTCAATCCGGATTTATGGATGGAGGTTGGATTGTCAGGTGGACCCAATAAAAATCAGGTTTACGGGCTCTCCGAGACTACAACCGATAACTTGGGGTCGACCCGTAGTGTTTCAACCGTTGGTAGCTCCCAATCAATATCGAGCTCCCAATCTAAAGAGTTTGTGGCCTTGCAACAACACATGACTCAACTCACCGATAAATACGACCACCTATCAGTGGAGTACGCACAACTCAAAGCGTCTTATGCACAACAAAGAGCAGAGTCTGAGCAAATCAAAGCGTGTCAAGCATAACAAAAAGTGGAGTATGAACAACAAAAAGCGGCTTATGAACAGTTTCACGAAATGGTAATGAACATGGCAACATATAGTGGAACATGTGCACCTAATCCTTTTTGGCCGTATAACCACCAGCCTCCTCCTCCAGGATCTCATCCTCCTCCTCTAGCTCCACCTTTATATTAATTTGTAATAAACGTTATTTACCTTTAAAACTTCATTTAATATTTTTTTTGAAACATATTCAGTTTGTAATCAATATTATTTAACTTTAATTTTTTTTTGATGTTTAATATAAATTTTATTTGCATAATTGGTTTTCATTACCATTAATTTATATAATTTTATATTATATATTCTAAATAATTTTTTAAAAACAAATTTAGAAAAAAACTATTACCAAGGGTTTTACCGACAGAATTAATCCGTCGACATCTAGCATTCACCGACAGCATTACCGACGGAATTAATTCGTCGGCATTTGACAGTAGCTGCCATATTTACCGACGAATTTACAGACGGATATATTCGGTCGGAATTTCATACACTCACCGACATATTTACCAACGGGACGTGGCCGTCGGTCAATCAAGATATCACCGACGGAATAAAAATCCGTCGGTATATTTCAAGCGAGAATCTTTTTTTTTGGCGCGCAAATTCTGTCTGTAAAACCATCGGCAAATGGTTTTTTTGTTTTGCCGACCGATATAGCGACGGAATGGGGAATCACCGATGAAAGTAAAGCCGACGGACGTAATCCGTCGGTGAGGACGTCGGTAAATAAATCACCGACAAACTTCTAATCACACACCGACGGAATATGTCCGTCGGTAAAACTGTGAAATCTTGTAGTGACTAGAATTTATTTTTCTCAATCTTTTTTAATAAAGATCTAATATGTTATTTAGGTTCTATTTTGTATGTTTTATTAAAGAATCCTAATTTCTATCTAGATTTATGTATTTGTCTCTCTTACAGAGGGTTAGACAGCCTCTCAATCAAGAAGAGTATCATAAAGATTTTGGGTTTTGAGTAAAACTTCCTAATTTCATAGGAATTTTAGAGGAATTCAGTAGGCAGATTGCCCTACTTAGCACTACATATGCACATATGACTAGATTTGATACCTTTCAGGAGTTGTACCTAAAAGACCTCTCTTTTGGGAAAATATATGTCGAGTTCGAAGAAGGAGTTAAGTAAGGTGATTTCATACTTATGAATCATTACTTATTCCATGATGTGTAATCATGTATCCCTGATTATTTTATATCAGAACATATCATCCATGAGATGCTCTGCGAGGGACATTTTGGGCATGACAAGACCCTGGCCTTAGTGTCATCAGATTACTCTTAACCTAAACGACTAGGTCATGCATCAAGCTTTGCGAAGAGGTGTGCTATTTGTTAGTGATCTAAAGGTGTCTTAACAAATGTTGGTTTGTATACCTCATTGTCATTTCAAGATGCTCTTTGGTTGGATATCAAAATGGATTTTTGGTTGACCTACTTACCATATACCCAATAAGCTATGGGTTTGATCTTCATAGTGGCTAATAGGTTTTTAAAATAACTAACTTTATTGCTTGCTAAAAGACCATAAATGCTTCTTAAATAGCCCATCTTTACTTTAAAGAGGTGGTTCAAGTGCATGAAGTCCGCGTGTCCATCACCTTGGAATAGGACATGAAGTTTATGAGTAAATTCTAAAGAAGTTTGTGGAGAAATCTTGGTGCTTAGTAAATGTTAGCAATGCTTATCACCCTTCAATAAATGAACATACAAAAGTTGAGCCTAAGGAATCTACTACAGTGTTTGGCAGGGGACACACCTAAGCAACGAGATGTAGCTTAGTAATAAGTTTAGTTTGCCTGTAATAGGTCTAGAAATTGGACTACCTAATTGAGTCTATTCAAGATTGTATGAGAATAAAATCCTTCTAGTGTGCTTGAGTTAACACTAGTTCCTCATATAAGACGATTGAGCATTCAAGCTGAAGCTATGGAAGAATATATGCGAGAAGTGCAGGAGCAGAATAAACAATATATTATAGATAATAATGCTAAGTTTAAAGCCTAAATTGATACTCATAAGAAGGTCATATTTGAGGTAGTTACTTTGTTTGAGAAATTCTTACTCATGACAGGTTTTTGGTGGCGGAGTAATGAATAAGAAGATAGGAATTTGTGAATCGTTATAGAAGATCCATGACAACCTCTATCGACTTCGCCTTCCAAGTCACTTGAAGACTTCTGATGTTTTTAATATGCAACATTTATCACCATACTTGGTGGATGATCACAACTCAAGGACGAGTTCTCTCTAACTTAGAAGATTGATGTAGGTGGGTCAGAATAATTTAAAGGTTCTAAATAGCTAAATGGAGATTTGTCACCAATATGGATCATGCAAAAAGCCTAATAGACTTATTTATGGACCAGTGGGATAGAGCTAAGCTTAAGAAGAGGCCTGGTCTCGCCAAACTAATAGCTTGATAAAAAAAGGCTAAACTTTCTATCCAACCATTTAATCAGGCTCAAATTCTGTCAAATGATTATATAGGTCTAATTCTATATATAAAAGGCCCTGCTAACCATAGCCACTCAAGTTTCGAGGACTCTTAAATTCTTGAAAATATTATTTGAGTTAATTTTGTTATTTTCCCTTAAATTTCACCAATTTTATATTAATTTTAGATTTTATGTTATTTTTCTTTTTAGTTTTAGGATTCTTATTTTTTTACCCTGAAAAGTTCGATTTCTGATCTATTTAAAGAGTTGTAAATTTTTTAGGAAGGTAGACTATCATAGTTACATTTCAGAATTAATTAAATCTACGAGTTAGGTTTCCATGTGTACAGCCCTATTTGACCATAAACTTGTTTTTCTTACTTATTGTCTTCATGTGTTTGTGTTTCCGACAACAACACTTTGCTTAAAAATGTGACCGTAATAGCATTTTAATTTATCATATTTTTTCTTTTACCCTTTTATTTTATTCTAATTTTTCACTTATATCCTTGTCAATGGCTTTGGAATTTGTCCGTCCTCGCATAAGACACCAAAATCAATGAAGCTAATTTTAAAATTGATTAATTCAAAAGAAAAAAAAAGTTTAAGAATTTTTTTCTCGTATTTTTCAACCTTTTTGATGTTAGCTAGCTCCATGGACAAAAATCTTGTCATCAACGGAATCACATTTGTTCAAAATTTGAAAATCAAGATGGTGCTGCACTCTAGAAAAGAACAAGTGGTGATACATGCATGGCAGGTACCATACAAGAACATCCAAAAGTAAGGACTGCATTCGTCGCATTGCTAACTATGCTAACAACACGTGTGTTAGCTCTTTGTTGCATGGAATTTTGTTGTTGATCACGTAGCCCTACATGTCAACAACCAAAACTCATCCTTCTTATCACTTAATCTTTTATTTTATGTTCCTTTCTGATCATCTCTTGCAAATCATACTCTTCATTAATCTTTCTGCCATGAGTTTTATAAACTCTGTGTTGAATTGGGTGGTGCCTCCTGCTAGCTTGGTGATGCTAGCATGTTCATGGCCAGCCTTATGCTTTATCAATACATGTGAGTGGCTCTACAAATCTTTCTTTAGTGAGGATATGGAGGATAAAGTTGTTATCATCACTGGAGCTTCTTCTGGCATAGGAGAAGTAAGCAACCCCCTTCCTTCTCAAAGCATAGGAGTGATCTCTCGTTTTTACTTATTTTCGGTGCTCTATTTGGAGATTTGAGTGTTTAATGCAGTGATTTATCTCTTTAGAAATTTTGAGTAATTAATTATAATGCAAGCTTGTCTCTATTCCTTATTAGATGGCCACCTGAATTTAAAGATCAGACTTCCAAAATTCTAACTTTGAAGTATGATCTTTAAATTCCATTGAAGCATAGTAAAGGGGTTTTATAGGATGGAGACGGGTTATATGTCCTTGTTGTAATCAAATTAACTAGACTTCCAGATTATGCATTATCAGTATCTGGAGATTTAAATTAGAAAGCCAACGCCGCATTGAAGGAAAAGGGTATCAAGCAAATTGACTTGCCTATGTACACAAAATTAAGGGATTTATTTGAAGTGATTAAGTGTGTATTGAATGCTTAGACAAAGCCACAAAGATAGAATAAAAGTACATGCATGACAAACAGAGAGTTTTTGGTTGAGCTAATTTCAACCAAGAGTTCTTGAAACTGTTAAGAAGTGCATGAAGGCAGCTTGGGTTGCTGCAAATTGTTAAGAACTCTATGTAAATTATATGCAGAGTTCTCAATCATAACCTGAAAAACACAGTGATTTTATCAAGCCTTCACTGGAGACATTCTTCAAACTCATAGCAGAGGCATTTATGAAACCACTTGGAAATGATGTGGTCAAATTATGTATCAAATAGAAACCGGAAGACTGGAAATTATACTGGTGATAGAATCATAAACTCTTGCAATTTTTTGTTCTTGAACAAAAGCTTATTTGTTGCCATGCGTGGAGGCCAAACCTTACTTCTTTACCAACTCCCCATTCCCAGTTTTATTTTCTCCCCATATGCGAGGTCGATATTTTATAATAGCTGCTGCAGTTGTATCTACAAGCCATTGCAGTATCGATCATTTAATGAACTTGCTGGTTGAAATTGCAGCAAATTGCATATGAATATGCAAAGAGGAAAGCAATTCTTGTTCTGATTGCACGTAGAGAGCACCGGCTCAGAGGGGTCAGCGAGAAAGCTAGGTATATTGGTGCAAAGCGTGTCCTGATTATGGCTGCAGATGTTGTCAAGGAGGATGATTGTAGGAGATTTGTCAATGAGACCATAAATTACTTTGGTCGGGGTATGCCTTGTATCATCGTTAATTAATGAATTCAACTGGATATTATAGCCAATGGAATCAGTGCTTTAGGAGATTCCTTAGAAGCAAATTTAGATTCCAATTGGAGCCTAACAGAAAACCCTGTTGTTCTGCCTCCCTCTCTATACTTCATTCTGTCTTTCTTCCCTTTTTATGCAGTGGATCATCTTGTCAATACAGCAAGTTTGGGGCATACATTTTACTTTGAAGAAGTAGGAGACACCTCTGTGTTTCCCCATTTCTTGGTAACGGCATGTAGCCTACATGAATGAGTAGATAGTTTGTAGTATAGTCCCTGTAGATTATTGACAGAAATGGTCTTGTTGAGAAGAAATTTTCCTAAAACATTGTGGGATTTGATTGTTCATTGTCAGGACATAAACTTTTGGGGAAATGTCTATCCAACTTATGTGGCTCTTCCATACCTACGTCAGAGCAATGGACGAGTTGTTGTTAATGCAGCAGTTGAAAGCTGGTTACCTCTGCCGAGAATGAGCTTATATGCTGTGAGTATATACAAATCAAGGGAACTTTTGTTTTCAATGCATCTTAGACGTAAAAAACTAAAAATTTGGTATTTTTTACATGCATACCATTACTCTGATCAAAATCTGAATAGTTAGAATGGTTACACTTACGATTTTAATATTGGCTACCTTTATTGATTGTCCCACAACATACCTTTGGTTGAGCTGCATTTAGCTATACAAAACACATTGTCTGCAACAATTCATTATTGCTACAATTAGTGCTAGATTACACTAATTATCCTTCACAAAAACCTAAATGATAGGAACAATGGCGGGCTAGTGAGGTTCAACTTTATGGACATCATTTTTCTTGTCTGTTCGTGTGATGTAAATTCATGTCGTTAGACTTTATTATCCAGTCTACTATACTTGACTGGTACTTAGCAGCTGCACAAGCACAAATAATAGGAGTGTATATATATATTCATGTCCCTGTTTCATCCTCGTCTTTCTCTTGAATATTTCACCAAACTCCACATTAAATACTCCATTATATTCTCTTAAATTTGTTACAATTTTTGCTAGGCTGCAAAGGCTGCCCTGGTGAGCTTCTACGAGTCACTGAGATTTGAAGTGAATGGTGAAGTTGGAATAACAATTGCATCTCATGGTTGGATTGGGAGCGAAATGAGTAGAGGCAAGTTCATGCTAGAGGATGGAGCAGAGATGCAATGGAAAGAAGAGAGAGAAGTAAGATTTTGCTAGCAAACTTTTCTCGGGATATGATTTTCTAATGATTCTGCTACCATCTGTTACTGGTAATTCTAGTTTACAATACTATTTTTTAATTGAAATTCTCCAAAAAGTAAAATTCATATGCATACTAGGAATATTCTTCTATCCATCAATGACTTTAAAAGATTCAGGGCACATTGGCAGATTGTGAGGCAGTCACTTGTATCAGCATGGTTTTTCTTATTAACAACAGTGACAATCGAAGACAGGATATAATATAACACTTGTTTTTCTCTAGAATAACTGTTGAAGTTTAAATGTTATTTACATGAGAGGTGACTCTGTAATGTTTTTCCCTGATACATTTCCCTTTGGTTTTTAGGTAAACGGGACTGGTGGTCCAGTAGAGGACTACGCAAAGATGATTGTGTCGGGAGCTTGCCGAGGACATCAATATGTCAAGTACCCGAGCTGGTATGACATATTCCTCCTTTACAGGATGTTTGCACCTGGAATTCTCAACTGGGCTCTTCGAATGTTGCTTGCACCGAATGGTTCAAGAAGAACGTCTCTGGTATGCACCGGGAGACCTGCATTAATTTGAAGGCGGCAGCTCTCCAAGGAAACTTCTTACTGGTCCTTTTACCTTCTTCCATCCCAATTCCCAGCAAACGCAGATGCAGAAACTGGAATAAAAAGAAAGAAAAAGCCTTGTCTCAGTAATCAATCATGCAGTTGAGCTCTTTTATAGCTGGTTTTGCTTACTTACTGTCCATTTGTGGCTTTGTGACATTTTATGCTGAGAATAAACTGGAGTTCTCTTGTGATTTGTTCAATTACTTGTCTTTATCCTTCATATCATTACGATGACTACGGATGGTAGTCGCTACACACCAAAAATCAAACCAAAAGGAAGAAGGCTATCCATCCCCAACACTCCAAGCAAGCTTACCAACACACCATCAAAAGGAGCCAACAAGTTTGCATGACAGAAGTAGGAATGTTAGTAATTGTATCACGTAAAAGTGGCTCGAGCCTCACGGCTAATAAGTGAAGCCTTCCACCTAGAAAGCCGCTTCTTACTCTCATCGAGATATTAGCAGAGGAAGCCTCTTCATGAGTCATGACTCTACCAGAGTAAAGATAAATTTGATATCAGAGATCTCAAACTGACCCTTTATGAACGTGATTAGTAGATGAAGTAGTAAAGCCCTCAGATTTAGTAGCATTAACCTCCATACCCGACTTGCGACCAAAGTCTTTTAAGGTCAAGATCATAGCCCTTGCCTGCTTAACTGTAGCCTTGTCGAATAAAAGACCATCACCGGTCAAAAAACTAGTCTGGGATTGTAAAACCTCATCCAGGGCAATGCCCGGATTATTATTGGTTAGGACGATCAACTTTAAAGGAATTTTTTATACTCCTCAATTTCATTCAACAATCAAAACCTAACCTTTATCTTAATTACTATCATTTCATTCATTTTTTATACGCATAAATTGTGCCTTAAGTCACACGTAGCCCTTTTCATTCCCACCACCTTATTTTCTACCCATAGTCCATGCCACTTGATTAATCTCCAATTAAAGTATAGTCCTCGCCAACGTGGCCAACTAGTTTTTTTATAATATAATATATCCCCACCTACAGGGCCAACATAATTTATATCATAGCCAAAGTTTTGCTTATTGTTTTTTCATATTAGCCCCTTTCATGCGGCCCGACTTATTTTTTTATATATATTATTACTCTTTATCCAATGAATGACATAAACATATAAATTCTTAGTCTTCATCTAAACGGTCAATATAAATACATAATTAAATAATTTCTATCCAAAAAGCCGATTATAATACTTATAAAAACTTAGTCTCTATCTAAATAACCAACTATAATACATATAAAAATTTACTCTTTATCCAAACGGTTGACTATAATACATGTAACAACTTATTCTCGTTCAAATGACCTACTAATCTTTTTACATAATTTTTCTTGGTAATTGTAATGACCCCATCTTGGAAAATCCAAATCAACATATCATTATATAAAAGGATCATGAAAAAACAAGGTAATATTTTTTAAAAAATATTTTACTAGGATTTCAACAGAATTTCTTTTATATTTAAAACATTCAAGTTATTGACTCATTCTATTACACTTTTAAAAATCTTTTCAGGTATTTGATCTAATTATTCTGAATCAAAATCACATCAACCATCACACTATAACCATAACTTCTCAAGCATATTAATGTGTCTTTTCTACAATACTATTTTTTTCTCTCAAAAATTTAGAATCAACCAAAAATAACCATGCAACAAAATAATTTATAATTTATAATTTTAACAATGCCCAGTTAAATATCAACCAAATATTTTTATAGAGCAAATATAAAAGAATCCATAGTGAAATCTAACTACCATATTTCTAACCAAGATATAGAGTACAACAAAATAAACATGCACACATATATGTTTACGTACACATCCTAAAAAGTTCATTGGAGAACACTAGTTAATATTTACATTATTTTTTCAATCTAAATAAAGTTCTACCTATTCTATGACAAAAAGAGTGCAACGTCAACTAAAGAGCTACTCATGTCTCAAGTGAGATGAACCTATAAGCAAACATACATAATAAAAGTTATATATCAAGATTATATATTTAAATCATAATAATAGGAGGTGTAAATTATTTCTTCTTATTAATCTAGTTCGGCAATGTTTTTCTTCTCATCAAATCCTCACACATGAGCTTAATTGTTGGTATCAAACACCCTTATATCCTTTACCACCCATAAACTGGGTTAACCATTCAATGTCGATATCAATCCCAAATCAATATCATTAGTTATCAGTACAAAGATGACTAATCAAGGGTATGCTAATACCAATTATCCTGGTATCATTAGCTTTCAATCCTTAGATGGCTAATCAATGTTTTTACTACACCGACACCAATGTAACCCCACTGGTGTTATTAGCCTACATAACCTAGAACAACTAATCAAGTTCATGTAAATGTCAATATTAATGTGATCTTGTTGATATCATTAGTTTTTATAATCTAAAAAGGCTAATCAAATTCCATTTATTAATTTTCTTTTCATCATTTGGAATAAACGTCGATGATCATGAAATTTCATTGATATCATTAGCCGCTATAATCCAAAAAGAATAATTGAATCTTGTTTGCGTTACTGATCCCTCAAGGAAATGTCAATATTAGCCTAGCTGATATCATTAGCATCCACACAGTGGATGACTAATCAAGTCAAACGTTATTTGTTTTCAATTTCTTAACCTTATAGTACTTTTTGTATATTTATAGAGCTTAAAAAATTGAAATGCAACTTTAATATTGTTATATGTCATTAAGAATAAGAGTGGGACACTTACTTGTCTAGTGTGTTAATCTCGTACCCCTAATACCTTAGGGTCTGACCACAACAATATTCCTTTTCAAAACAAGATTATCACATTACCATCATTACATTAATTTTAAACCGATACCTAGATCTAAAGATAACATAATTTTATTTGTTGTATTAATACCTCATGACAGACCAATTGAAATCATTTATTTTTTTCATTATCAATCTTGGATGAATGGCCCTCAATATTATCCATAATTAGGCTCTTATTTTTTCATGATCAACGATCAACAATACAACAAAATTACACTTTCAAAAACACATTTTCATAACATTTACATGCATGATTATATTACTTTACCCTTCCCTTTTTAGGGCCAACTTGGCTGAATCATACACATTGGAACCAAGGGTTCCCTTCAATTTTTACACATTTAATTCATCAAATCCATTTACCATACACTTATTTAAACATTATTTAACTTGATTATCATGACAATTTAACCAATTTAATTCATCTGTATTTTCAAAAATCTTAACTAAGCCCTTCCTTAATAAGGGTATTGTATTCCCTTTGATTTCTAAACAAATTAATCATTTGCCTACATTTCATTTACTTCCATTGTCATTAGTTAACACAATTTTCAAATCATTTTAACTCAAAAACTCTAATTCTTCTCTACTTTTTTAGGTTGAACCACATGCAACAAAAAAAGGGCATGCATTTTCTTCAAATTTCATCAATTGGTACTTTACCCATTCCTCATATATTTATATTAACACATTAATAGGAGGGTTAATTCTCCTTTCAATTATCTCAATTCATGCATTACCTATATGTTAATTACTCATATTAACACAGTTCTATACAAATTACATAACAATTTCATCAATTAATCTTACCTGTATTCTTCAAGTCTTGATTGAAACCTTGTTAATGGTGGGTGGATTTTCTCTTCAATTCTTCCAATTAAACCATTGCATATTCATTTTTCATGTTCTTAAAAATCATTCAACCATAAAAGCATCAACCTAAGCAACCTAATATCACAATTCAAGTTCACACCTACACTAACATTTTCATTCTTTCATACTATACAAAATCTACGTAATTAATCATCTTGGAGGAGTTTATTACCTTTATTGAAAGAAGATTCAAGAGAATTTCAAAAGAGAAAACTTAGTTCTCTTCACTCTTCACTTTCACTTCTAATTTCTCTAAAACCCTCACTTCCAAATCATGTTCCTCCCTCAATTGCTTGAATTACATTGCTTAATCCCTTATAAACCCTTCTAAAATTCTTAATCTAAGAGCTTAAAAGAGTTTCTTGATGAAACATTTGGTGAAAAATTGAGAATTTCCTCCCTTTCTTTGTTCTGGCATTTGACAATCTTGGCTTCCATAGGAAGTTGAATAGCTATTTATATAGGCTATATATTTTTTTTAATTTATACATTGGCTCTAATTTCCTCTAAATATAACAGTGCCTTAAATTTAATTTCTTAATTATACAAACATTCTTTCTCTAATCGCTTCCAATTTCAGCCATACCTATACATTTTTAGGTCCTTAAAATCTTATTTTAACATTGTTGTATTTTTTTATTTTATTTTCCAATTAATTTGTATTGTGCCCATATCAAATTTATATTTCTAAAAGTTTTCAACCAAGGTTTACATCAATGCTATATTAGTCTTTGATTTCCTTCATCCATTCCCTTTTCATCTAACATAATTTTTTCTTAACTTTAATTTAACCCATTTTATCTTTGGGTTGAATTTTAATATATTACCGACTCAAAAAAATTTTATCGAGGATTTACTGTAATCTACTTCCAAAACTTGTTTCACATATGCAAATAATTTTTAACAAGAACATGATTTAAAAAAAAGTAAAAATGTGAGGTGATGGACACCTACCTTGTGCTCAAGTGAAGTGCGTTCTTAACAAGTCAGGTTTCACCATGAACATTCCCCTCCAGAACTTTTGTTATAAGTGCTCCTAATAAGTCAAGTCTCACTCTAGACATTTCTCCTACAACTCCCAAACAATAACAATTAAATATTATTTTAGCCAAATACACACCCAATTATTCATTTAACAACCAATTCAGCTTAAACACATAAATACACAAGTCATCACATGCATTTGCCTAATCTTAGCCTATTTTAAGCATTAGCAACATGTACATAATGAATCTATTTTTTCAATTTAAAATTTTACCATAACACTATTTTGCATTCGATACACAATTTAGCATTTCAATATTATAATTTCACATTTAAACACCCAAGTTAGAAATTTTATATTACCAATTTCATATTAAAATAAACAATTCAATTCAACATCTCCATATTACTAATT
>Ga0325404_1005159_pt1 | contig 13797 bp, 6 predicted proteins | sample PopdelMetagenome_18_FD_205664 | JGI IMG/M metagenome (GOLD analysis project Ga0325404, IMG submission 205664) | Populus deltoides microbial communities from Bellville, Georgia, United States - Xylem-Control-R1 | ecosystem: Host-associated > Plants > Phyllosphere > Stem > Wood/Secondary xylem... | reverse complement strand
TTTTTTATATTTTTTATTTGTGATTTTTTATAAACATTGAACATGGGTTTCATTTCAATAATTTTGATATCTTAAATAATTATTATGTAAAGTTTTTATAATTTTAATTTTTTAATTTTTTTTCTACGTGTATTCTATAATTTTTACCCTTCAATTCGCATCACTAACTATGCATCATGATGAGTAGATGTTGATTCGCAGTCTAGTGAGTAGTCAAACAGACTACATTTTTAGGAACGTGTCTTAAGGCAATGTTTGGCTGAACCTAAAAAACAAAAAACAAACGGTCACTTAATCCATAACGTGTCTCTTTTTTTTTTCTTTTTTTTTCTTTTTTTTTTGCCATTTTGAAAGTAATTTAACTTGTTTGCTAAGATTTAAATGCAAGGAATTCATGCTTGCTTGGTTGCTTGACCCATATTAGTAATTCCGAAGAATTTAAGCAGCCGGACTTGCCTTAGAATCAAACATTGAACATCACTATAGTAGTGTTGCTTTCCTAAATAAATCAAAATCTTATTTTGTGGTCCAAGATTTTCCATTCACACGTCTTTTCCTTTTTTATATATAATAAAATGTTTATTTTTAAGTTTCAAAAGGTATTTTTTAAAAAATAAATTTTTTTATTTTCAAATTATTTTAATGTATAATTTTTAAAAAATAAAAAATATTATTTTAATAAAAAATAGTTCAAAAATTAAACAGACTTCCAGACACGTTCGGACAAGTTTTCAGAAAGAGAAATGTTTTGTCTTAATTTGGACGGATCTCTTACTTGTCATTCAATGAAAATTCAAGAACACAGCGAGGCAAATGCAAATCTGTCTGAAAACGTGTGGAATGAGTAACACAAAGATACTAATGAAAGCTGAAGCAAACCGATTGTTATTACACACCCAATAAATTAACCAAATTAATTTGTTTTCTCTTCTCTCACTGCCAAAAACAAAAGGCCGAATCCAAACCAAAGAACCTTACCCGCTCAGCCACCCTCTATCCCTCTCCATCCGTACCAACAATGTCAATCTTCTGCTGAAGGAAAACCCCAAATTCAACAATTTTTTTTTTTAAAAAAAGGATGATGGGGAGAGGGGAAGCAGGGAACGACAGTGTGGAGATAAAGGTGCATCCAAGGCAGGCAAACACCCCGGCAGGCTCACCCCCGCACCCGAGCCAGCTCCAGAACCAATCTGTTTTCAAGAATTGGGTGCCATGGCTTGTCCCTTTATTTGTGGTGGCTAACGTTGCTGTCTTTATTGCCGTCATGTATGTCAATGATTGCCCCTCCAATTCTGGCTCTTGTGTTGCTCCTTCTTTGGGCAGATTCTCCTTTCAGCCTCTCAAAGAAAATCCCCTTCTTGGCCCCTCCTCTTCCACGTGAGTCCCCTCTAAATATTAATCAGGATGTTTTCTTGGGTTTTTATTAAGATTTTGAATGGATTTGTTTATTTATTTCTTTTTTGGGCAGTTTGGAGAAAATGGGAGCTTTAGATGTGAACAGAGTGGTGCATAAACACCAGAGTTGGCGCCTCATTTCTTGCATATGGTTACATGCTGGAGTCTTCCATGTCCTTGCCAACATGCTGAGTCTTCTCTTCATTGGAATTCGTCTTGAGCAAGAATTTGGGTTCTGTATGTATTTTACCTCTGTTGTTAATTTTGTTCGAATCAGATGTCTGCTTAAGTCAACAAGTTTCTCTGAAGATCACAACTTTCACCACGGGACATGTGTTTGTAAATGTGCTCAAGACAGCATTGAATTATGTTCCTTTTTGCTTTTCAATGTGGAAAGAAACTTAATCGGATTGAAATACTTATAAAAACATCTTAATTTTATGATGTTGCCTGGTTTGAGCAGAAAGCTTTTAAAAACATCTCTGGAATGCCACTGATAATTCTATTTACTTACAGTGCGAAGCGAAAAATTCAAAATGAATTCTTTCAATATTTAATTGCCTGATGACTGCAGTCATATGCTAGGAATTTTCTGTAGCAGTTGAGTGGATTCTAATTGAAGATGTTCAATAAATGTGCGTAATGATTTTTATGGAGGATGATAATCTAAAAGAAATAATAAGCAGTGGGAAAGAATCCCTGATCTCACGAATGGAATTGCTTCATTTTGTTATTTAGTTATACTTTCATGATTCAAAATTATAATTTACCTTTTCAATTTCCATTATTACAGTGCGAGTTGGGTTGGTCTATGTCATATCTGGCTTCGGCGGGAGTTTGTTGTCGGCTTTGTTTATTCAGACTGGTATCTCTGTTGGTGCCTCTGGTGCACTTTTTGGTTTGCTAGGAGGCATGCTTTCAGAGCTGATTACCAATTGGACCATATATGCAAATAAGGTACATTTGACTGCCTCGAATAAAAAAGGGTTTCCTTGTAATATTTCAGTTTTGAGTTCGCTATATATGCAGCCCAGTTGTCTTACGCTTGCAGATTTTTGTGTGCAGTTCGCAGCACTGTTGACTCTCCTTTGCATCATTGCAGTAAACCTAGCAGTTGGACTCCTCCCACATGTGGACAACTTTGCTCATATTGGAGGATTTCTTTCCGGCTTTTTTCTGGGTTTTGTATTCTTAATTCGCCCCCAGTTTAAGTGGATTAACCAAAAAACATGTCCTCCAGGATACATTGCACCCCCAGCTCAATCTAAACACCAGACATATCAGTATGTACTGTGGGTTATATCTCTTATAGTACTCATCATTGGGTAAGTTACTTTTCGTTGTTTGGATTTTGAAATGTGCTTGTGTAAATGTTGGTGGTTGCATCTCTATGATTAAAAGAGGTATTGTATTTTGGTGCACGTGCTCTATTTAGCTGAGTGAGACTGAAATAGTTGACTGGGAAGTTATTTGTTGCCTTTAATCTCCCCAATTATTACCATGCTTGGTCCCCAATTAAGTTACCAACTAAATGTGGAGAGAATGCATCTCTAGCTGTGTTGTTCACCGTATGTAATGGGTTCATTTGAGTTTGCTTTCAGATGTAAAGCATCGTTAAATTTAGAAGTCTTCTTATCAAGCATAATGCAATTATTTCAGATTTACTCTTGGTCTGGTAGCACTGTTTCGAGGAGTTAATGTGAATAATAACTGTTCATGGTGTCATTATTTGAGCTGCGTCCCTACTTCGTTATGGAGCTGCAAATCACAGCAAGTTTATTGTCAGGTAACTATACCTCTTCCCACCACACTTCTTCCTTTTCTTGTATTCTCTTCGTCAGTTTAGTTTTCTATTCAGATATGTTTCTTGATAGTGATAAGTGTCGGATTAAACTTCGGTGGATAAAGCTGTAGCTAAAAAAGTTTTTTTTTGAAAAAAAAATAGGTTAAAATCCTCCTGCTTGTGGCCATTTATAATATTGGAAACCAAACATATATTGGTATGAGAATTTAGGTATGGGCGCATAGCCTTTCAACAGAATAGCATGGAAGGCTCCTGCTTTGTGTTCTCATTAATGACATTAAAAATTTTCAAACTGACAAAAATCATTTCTAAAGTGGATATATATCTGACTGTATATTGGTGTTTGTGTGTTTATCTATGTGGTGCATTGTGCAAAGATTACTGTTGTATCGTGTCTTTTAATTCCTGTGTTCATGCTTGTGTTGTTTTTCTAGTCGATGGAACTTGGAAGTCAATTGAAGTTGACGTGCTTGAGCAACGGGAAAAGCAACATGTATGATTTGTCTAATAATGACTCTTCCAAAGTTCAGATGCTGTGCGCTCAACTTTGCAGTTGATCTGCATATATACACGAGATGAACAAGATTGCTCGAACTATGTTGTTTAACAAATTTGTTAATATACATATGATTCATTCATGCAAATGTTAAAAAAAAATCTATCTATGGTCGCCACTAACAGTACCAATTTCATGGATTTTCTATACTTTGAGTAGTTCAAAAATTCTCTTTTTGATTCCTTGGATAACAAGAGCAGGCCATGAAATCAGGACCTCATTTCCTCTTCTCTTCTTTAGAGAACATCACCAAGTTAAACATCAGTGGTGGGGACCTAAATTCTGAAATTCTGAGTTAGCATACTCGCAGTTGATAGAATGATATCAACCGCAACCGAAAGAACCCTTTCCTTGTTTGATTTGAATGTCGTACAGTTAGTGGCTTTTAATATGCATGGGATGTGGTTCAGGTTGTGGTTGATTTATAGGTGAATTGAAAGAATTACCCTGTGCAAGTTCCCAACCCAGCCAAACTAAAAGTTTTGCAGCTGCAAACAATCTCCTATCTCTGCTCGTTCCGTTGATTTTGAAGTTTGGCAGAAACTGGCGAGTCCTCGTTGTGTATGTATTTATCACTACACCAATAATACTTATGTTGCAATTTAAAAATTTGGAGATGATTAGATTCATAAGCTTTTTATTATTTCTTCATTTTTTTTAGTTATTATTTTGGCTATGTTTGATCATATAGTTCGATAAATTTCTTCCTCTTAGAAATTGCTGTGTCTTGTTGGAGGACAACTCTTTAATTCTGTAAGCACTACTATATATCACTGAAGTTCTGCACTGCCATCAATGCCTTCGTTAAGAGTTCCCGTAGCCCACAATGCAGATCAAGAGAAGCTTCCCGAGCTGTTAGGACAGACCCAAGTTTTTTCTTCTTTTCTGATTTGTGTTGAGCTCTTGATTCCTAGTCTGAAATAAGTTGAAAAGCTTTATTTTTCTCATTTGCGACTCATTAAATAACCATTTCATCAAATCCATAACGAAAGCGTATGCATCTCCAGTGGCACCTCAAAGGTGACACCCACCTCCACTCCATCTATCGGCTCCTCTGCTCCGTCGTCCATGTGCATATGAAGGGACCTTGGAAATGAAAGTTTATAGAAGGCATCCGCTTGTTGAGCAATTTCTTGATTTGGAGTTGAGGCGTCGAGTGCAGATTAAACATTGAAGGAACTCACTCCTTCAGCGTTATCGAGAGGAGATTGACCAGTGTGATCCCTATGTTTTGCACCGCGGCCGTCCTCTGTATCATATGCCACTGGCCTGGCCTGCTATAGGATTACCGTCGTGCGTGCGGGATCATCACTTGATCCAACTACTGTACAGCCAGAGTATTGGCTTCTTGGACATGTGTGTCAGTATTAGATCCTGGTATCTTCTGACACAAAATAAGATGTATTGGAAGCATCCCAAATCTCTATTTCGTTATTCTTATGATGGGATAGTGTCAATTGCCGCAGTAGAAACTACAGTTCCCCCAACGAACGTTCAAAGCATCTAACAAATTGGGAAAAGATGTCTGTAAAACATTTCCATCAGACACTAAAATTGTTCCGATTTGGTGCCTTATTCATCATCCAGGATGTTACTGATTAAAACTGGCAGTCTGGCACATTGTGCATCCTTCTAATTAAGGGCTCCTTGCTTTCTCTTCACTCCTCCTTCAATAGCATCACGTCCTACGTTTCTTTTCATTATTCTTTTGTTTTTAGGCGCCAGCATCTCCATGAATGGAAACCGAGTTTGAAATGCTTGATGACCATGGGAGCTCTTCTTCTTCTTCTTCTTTTTCAACATAGCATGTGATGAAATTCGAAAAACCTCAAAATGAACCCCAGACCTTTCCACAACTGTTGCAATGAGTTTCGAAGGATTTATTTTTTTAAAGTCACTCTGCGTCTATGGCTTATGAACTCCTCCAAGTCTTTTATTGGGATAAAAGACATATCGATACTTCAGCTAGTACACCGTAAAAAGAATAAAATGTATAGCAAAGAGAACGAAAACTTGGGAAAATGTATATTGTGATTGTTGTATCTATTTGCATTGTGGTCTATGTTTTTACCTAGTGATCTTAGACATTTATACATCTTTAGTTACATGAAATTGTTTAGTGTAGAGTAGAGTCGTAAATATATCGTACGAAGTAATCATAAAAAATATCATCTTTATTGAATAGATAATTTATAAACTTGTAACCAATAAGGGTTGGTTCAAGTGATAAGCAGCTTGTTCCGCTTAAACGAGGTCTCGGTTTCGAGTCCCCGTATATGCAGCAACACCTATTGGCAGCCTCACCTGTCACTGCCAGGCATGTGACCCGGGATGACCACCAGATTAGTCGGGGCAACCCGAATACTGGAGCTGGCGACCAAAAAAATATAAATCGAGTGTTTATATAAACATTGTATTGTTAATTTGTGAGATAAGGTATCCATTGTATTGACAAAGTAGTAGGTGCTGCATTGATATTTATGTGATGTCTTTGATAGCTTATGAAATGAAGAATCTAAGTAGGCGCCATGTAATATTGGTAGGTTTTTGTTTGGTTCTAGCATGTATGTGATAATATTTTTTTTTCTTCATTTTCCTTTTTTTTTTCCTTTATCTTCTTTTTTTGCTTGCATGTTGTCTGATTAAGCTAATTTGAAGATTAAAGTAAAGAGTTGTTAAAAAAATCAAGAATTAAATTTTAAAAAAATTTTAAAAAATCAGGTTTGGCGCATAGAAAAGTCCACAATCTTCTAGCGGTGCTTATGGCTTCTTCAATTCTAGCCTTTGATAATAATTTTTTTTGTGATGTTGTTGGATTCTACTTAATATGCATAGCTACTATGACGCTCTGGTGTCCTTTTTCTTTGTTTTCTTCTTGGTTAGCAGGTCTCTTTTATCTTTCTTTCCTTTCTCTCTGCTCGAACAGCTCTCCATCCTTCTCTAATGTTTTGTTGTCCGTTGAGCCTCTGGCACAAAAGCTTGACCGGACACCAATTGTCTGATTCGGGCCAGGTCTAAACTTGTCTTTTTTTTGTCTGGGCCTGCCCTTTTGGTCCTGTCTCCATGCAAGATGTTTCTTTGGTAAGTTCAAACTAAAAAAAGAAAGAGTACGAAGACGAGGAAGCAAGTAATAGTTCTTTTTGAGTTTTCAAATTTGCCCTAGAGAATTGCTTGTATGCATGTCTTTGACGAGCACAACACATTGTCTTACGTCTTGTAATGGGGAATCCACGGAATACCAGAGTTCTATTTAGGCGATTAATTCTCGAACAATCATGAATTAGGCCAGTAAATTGTTAAAAATACTGTGTGTATTTTAAGAATTTTAACCCGGACTGAAAAGAATAAAGATTTTCTCAGTTTGTCTCAAACAACTCCTCATTCCCTTTGGAAATAAGATTTCTAGTTCCAGAACTTAAAAAAAAAAATGAAGAAAAAAGACACGATACTCCTCGAAGAGTGAAGCAAAGTGGTGGTAAAAAATAATTAAGAAATTGCACCACGAGACAAAAAAACAATGTCAATAGAAATGGGGGTGGTATTATAATTCTGAATGCACCCACGACGGTGGGTGGTGGAGCCGTGGAGGAATAAGTTTTTATTCAAAAATCAAGTTTTCCCAATGAAGAGGGCAAATGATGGCGGGTTGGACATGTTGTCTTTTGCATGCATGTGGCTGGTGACTCCTCATCATTGACAGCACCATCTCCTATGCCTTAAATCCTTTCCTACTCCTCCCCATTTAGATTTTCCTTGTGGAGCTCCGAAGATCTTTGCTCTTTTAAACATCATGATGGGTAGTTAAGTTGGTTGTTGTGAACTTGTGGTTGTCTTTTTCTTTTCTTTTTTTTTTGAATTTAAGTGATTGATAAAGTGGACTCAAACTGAAATCTTGCCTTCTCTTGTTTTGCCGAAGTGCAAAAGAGTCTACAAGCCCGTTAATGGAGGTGTCTCCTGCAGTTACTTCGAGTAATGATTGCTTCATTTTCCTTCTGTTCACATAATTCTAATTCAACAACAACAATCTGCTTATAACTTTACATCTTGTCTTTGAGACGTCCCAGCAGTTAAATCTTAGAATCTTTAGTTAGAGATCTCAGATTATGTGATGGGATCTAGGAATCAAGGAATATTACACTTCACTGCGTAATTCAAGACATGTTAGGCTTGAACTTAAAGAAATGGAATTACTTTACGGCTTCGGAAAAGAATAGATCAGTCGTAATGTAGGTGCTAGTGGGCACTTGGGGACAAATTATATATGTTCAGGAATGATGCCATTTTCCCCCTGCTTCAGAAACATAAAAGCTTGACATGGAGATGGAGTATAGCTGAAACCAATCTCTCCAAGCATGCAGTGTTTCATCAAAACTAGAATGCATGATTAATTTGTTTGGTCCCTACAATTCAACTAACAGTATGATAAAGACTAAGTAAATTAGGTTGGGCAAGGGTCTCTCCATCATAACATGTATGCTAACGTCAGTACACTTGCTATCCAAGATCTTTATTGTTTCAATTTGTAATTATTGTTTTGGATTCTAATTTTCTTCACATTTAGGAGGGAAAACTGGCATAAAAATGCTTCACATATACGAAGATGTTGGGAAATTTGTTACAACATGATTGATGGGGCATATTTAAAAGGGAAAATTGGCAAAAAAATGCTTCCATATATATGAAGATGTGGGGAAATTTGTTAAAACATGGTTAACGAGTATATTTGAGATTAAATTAAAAGTGGAGTCTATTTATTTTTTTTATTTTTTTAGGTTAAAATTTTGTTAGAATTTAATTTTTAACATAAGTTCTTTAACATGTTTTAAATAAATTATGGGTGAATGACAAATTAATGTAAAAGAATTTTTGTTAGGCATGTTTTGGTAAAACTCAAAACCTTTTAAAAGAATTCTATCCCACAAAAAAAAATATGTTTATAAAATGAGTAATTGAAAAGTTAAAATTGAACTCAAAACACACCCAAATTTTTACAAAGAAAAAATTTTAAACGAAGTAGGTTTTGAGTTTAAACTCTTCCGTGGATTAGCTAGGCTTGAGTATGGGTTTCAATTTATAGTAAAATAATATTTTTAGCTACAATTGTCAATTGAGATTTGAACTTGGATCTGATTCATGAAAATTATTTCTTTCTGACTCATTATATGTAACAAATCTAAATAATTTTTCACTTGATGATAATAAGAATTAATTCTTAAGCTTTTTAACTTTTATAATCTACCATAAAAAAAGGGGTGAGAAAAGAGTCAACACAAATTTTTTATTTTTATAGATTTTTTCTTTCTCTTCCTCATTTTAGTTTAAATTTTTTCTTATCATTTTATGTATTAGTTTTTCTTTTAAGTCTAAAGCTTAGATTCGTATTGATTCAAATTAACTCTTTCGAAATTTAAAGATCAGAAATGAAGTTGGAATTGCTATTGTTTTTGAGGGGTAATTTTAAAAAAGAACTATTATCAATTCACGTGCTAGGAACAATTTAAAAAACATAAATTTACTTCATTTTGGTCCTTGAGAAAAAAAAATATTTGTCATGTTTCCTCAATTAAACATAATTCTATATTTTCTATATTTATTTTTTTTATCCTAAAATACTAATCAAACATAATTTTACATCTTTCAATCAATTTATCCAACATGTTTAATCGTGTGGACCCATAAACTGATCATAACACACTAATAAATAAATAAATAAATAAAACCCCATATAAATCTCACCAAATCAAATTCCCTTGTCTAGAATTAAGGAAAGGATTAATGATTTAAAATTTGACGAACAGTGGTCTCAAACTGTCTAAGCCACAATAATAATTTGAGCAGTAAAAAGAATCTACTAATCTTGATTCTGCCAAAACTTTGGACTTGAGCCTGGCAGGCTGCAGATTAAGTTTGGTGACCCCAGTGGCCATGCCTTGTGGTTTTTGACCAAAGAATGCAGAACACAGCAGTTAGATTTTCTATGATAGATTTCATGTCTTCAATCTTGAAGAATCAGTACTCATCGACATTGCTGACACTCTTGTCTACCTCTTTAGTCAAACTGGCTCTGTAAAGGAAGGAGCCATGTCCCTGTCCATATATTCTAATTAAAGTGCAAGGCTTTGCTCCAGAAAATCAGCTCGTCTGGTTCGCTTTTGTAACCCAACAGCTCAACATCTGCATAATTTGTTCCAGTGCTTCACCAATACGTACATCGTTGTGGGATTCTCTCAATCTTGCTAGTTGGATTCACACACTTTTGTACCGTTCAAGTATTCGTGTACTTTTCTAGCTATAAGCATAAAGAAATCAACATCTGTTCATACTAGAAAAGATCTTCACCATCCAATATGATCCAAATTGAAGGAAATTTCTTCTTCTTTTTTTTTTCTTTTTTTGTTAAAACAAATGAGGTCACAGCCCTCCACATTAATTTCAGGATATGTATTCAAGTATTTATATTAGTAGTACAATATTTTAGAAGATCACATGGGAGTGAAGGTCGACCATGTGTATGCATAGATCATAGCCGAGGATTGTGAGGGCACATCTTCTTGTCAATATCCTCGCCAAGTTTTCTATGCCCACATGCTTACGGTTATGTTACCTTTCTTCTCGCCCAAATGCAATTAATCTTGCTGAGCCCGGGGATCCAGCTTTTCCCTACCCAGATTTGTGCTCTTTCGATCTCTCTATGTGACACAGCATATGATATCATGTCTTTGTAAAAAAGAAAAAAAATAAATTTTAAAGCTAAAAATAGTAAAGCTTAGTTTTGACCCCTCCTAGAAAAAAACGTTTGTTGATGGAGAGGGGACACATGATCATAAAGGAGCTTGAGAAATTAGACCACATTTGCAAGCCAGTTCAAGGCAAAAGTGATCGTCTTCAACAATCACGCCTAAACTGGTGGCTTCGTCTATGACAACGACGTTAACGCTCCCAGTTTTCTCCTTGACAAATATTGACAATGCTCAGATCTCATGTGAGATCGATGGTTTATGTGTGGAAGAGGGACTAGCAAGATTAGGCACGTTCAAAGTCCTCGTTAAGAACCTGCAACTCAAAGTCAGCAGAAGAGGCAGATGCCAATACCAAAAGCATTACTAAAACAAAAGTAGTATTTTTAAAAATATTTTAAGTCTTTTTATCTTTTTTATTTTAATTTTTTTAATATTCTTCAAGAACGTTAATTTATATGCTTAAGTTATAGACCGAAATTCAAACATTTAGGCACAAATTAACGTTGCATGTTTAATCACGTGTAAGAGAAGTCGACAATATCATAGTTGGTAAGTATCACAAGAAATTAATTAATAACCATTTTTATTTTATTTTATTCTAGCTTAATTTGGACCGCAATAACATTAAGGCCGCACGTCGTTGTCTCATTCTATTTGTCAAACGCTGAAGGAACGTACATTGAAGCTCAAAATTATTTTGAATGAAGAGACGTGATCATTAAGCACTACACTCATCGTTGTTCTCCTCATGGCTTCAGAATTATAAGTTCATATATATATATATATATATATATATATATATATATATATATATATATGAGAATCTATGAGAAGATATTGTTCACCCATAAGGAAGGAATTTAATTCAACACCCCGTACCTGCAAGTTTTAAGTCAATGCATGGTCAAACACATATTTTATCTAATTAAATAATATACTATCTAAATTCAACTAATTTTGTAGGATTTGACTACCTCAAAGTGTAGTTGAAGTTAGATATATACATTGGACTTCCGGTTACAATTAGCTATCCTCTTTTATTTTTCTAATATCAATTTTTTTTTTTTTTGGAGATTAAACTTGGAGCATGTTTGTTTTTTAAATCAGAAAAATAATTTTGAAAAATTTTAAATTTCTTTTCATTTCAAATGAAAATTTTAAAAAATAAAAAAAAATAATTTTAAAAAACAACACTTATTTAATTAATTAAATCACTAGTCCATAAGCGGGGAAAAAACCCTTTTGTTTAGTTTAGGTGTTGACTGTTGACTAGGGGTCAGGGGAGATTATGAATCAAGTAAAAATGATTGGAAGTCACATGGGTGGGTGATGGTTGCGAAACAGGCACGCTTTGATCGCAGGCAATCATGGACCCACTGTCAGGCTGGTCCGTGTGGATCAAACCGTACGTGCCCCTCTTACGTGGACCAGCGCAATTGGTCCATGTCCAAAACTTTTTTTAAAAAAAAAAAATAGCCAATCGATGGCACATGGGGGTGGTGGACTTATGGATCTGAGGAGTAGGTCATAATTCTACATGACATGCTACACGGTAAATTGTCCGGCTCCCTTTCATATTTAGCTAACACTTAACTAATTTTACGGGTGACGGAAGTAATTAGTGGTATTTTATTAGTTAATTTTTGTATTTATTTTAAAAAATTGATATAATTAGGGGAGAAAATCTTTAAATAAAGATATTCTTATTATTTTTAATGAATCTTGAATTTTAATTTTTTTAATATCTATTTCTTTTTTCAAAATATGTTCAGAAATTAACTAATAAAATGATATTAGTTATTTTTATAGCACTATAAAATTTTCTCAGACACCTAGCACAAGATGAAATTGGTTTAAAAGAAAGTTCAATTACCCAAATGTAATATTTTCATAAATTATTAATTTGATGACAATTTAAAAAAACCCTTAAACTACATGCTTAGATAGAAATTGTAGTGCTGATGTTTTTCAAAATTCTTTTTACTTATAAGTGCATTTAAATAATTTTTTTAAAAATATTTTTGATAGTTAAAATAATTTAAAATTAAAGAATTAATTTAATGTACTGATATAAATTAATTTTTTTTGAAAAATAATTTTTAACCATAAAGTTACTAATCGGTTGATCTTAAAGTCAACTTTAACTCCACCTAATTTTTTCCTTCTTTCCGCCAAATTTCAAATTATCGGAGATAATCTCCGCAGCTAATAATTAAAGGTAGTTTAGTGGGCACGTAAAATAGGTTTAAAGTTGATGAAATGACACAACTTAAAACAAGAGCATTGATGTAGATAGTGCGTGCTTAATATGACGTGTAATGTATTTTTAAAAGTATTTTTTATTTTAAGTGTATTAAAATAATATTTTAATTTTCAATATAAATACTTTACAATCATCATTAAATATTAGAAAAGGTAATTTGATTTTTTTTTCAAGCCAAACATATATTTTTTTAATTAACGTGGATGTCCGGGTCAGCTTGCGCGCACCTCAATTAATTTTACAGGTCCTGAAATTAATGACCATGTAAACCTCTAGTAACTATTATATTAGCAATCACAGAGTTCGAACTTGAAACTATAAAAAAAATAAACAGACAAACATATATTTTTAAAACATTTCTAAACACCGATAAAATATAGATCTGACTCTTTTGGCCATGCCATAAAAGAGGAAGATTATAATGCTAATTGCTAGGAGTAGTATTATTTCTTAAAGTTAATTTGACATTCGGATCATTATTCCTCAAATTGGGATGAAATTATGCTTCATGTTCGCCTTTCTATATCTCCCTGTCTCTCACTGGACTTGGAAATAAGAGATGAACAATGTGTTGCAGCTAGGTTTGAGCTTTTCTTAATGGGGTTTAGCCTGGACTGGATCCATCTCCGACCCCATCAAATCTCTTATAGGCCTCCACTGGAAATCACAACCGCTGATCACGCCTCAACTTCTGCTTGACGCAATGCTCTCTAACATGTGGTGTTTGATACCGTGTGAATAGTTGTTTTTTACCATTTTTTATTTAAAATATATTAAAATAATACATTTTTATTTTTTTAATTTATTTTTTGTACTAGTACATTAGTATAATTTAAAAAAATTAATTTAAAAATGTTATTTAAAAAAAAAACATGATGTGACCTTGGAAACAAACGCCTACATTACTTTTATATCATGTACTGAATTTGTACCTTTTTAAGCTAATAATACTACTACTACTTTTTCCACGTACTATCCTTTTGATTTCTTCACTGATGTCACGTTAAGTCATTGAGATGACAATTTAGGAATGGATTAA
>Ga0325404_1005158_pt1 | contig 13799 bp, 7 predicted proteins | sample PopdelMetagenome_18_FD_205664 | JGI IMG/M metagenome (GOLD analysis project Ga0325404, IMG submission 205664) | Populus deltoides microbial communities from Bellville, Georgia, United States - Xylem-Control-R1 | ecosystem: Host-associated > Plants > Phyllosphere > Stem > Wood/Secondary xylem... | reverse complement strand
AACTCATGAAAACTCCTTACCTCGCTTACCGATTTGGGTGTAGACCAATCCCGGATGGCCTTAACTTTCTCCTCATCCATCTCGATACCCTGTGCAGTTACAACATAGCCAAGAAACACAATTTTCTCCATGCAAAAGGCACACTTTTTAAGATTAGCATACAATTTCTCACTACGCAACACACTAAGTACATTACGCAAATGATCAAGATGCTCAGTTAAGTTCTTGCTATAGATCAGAATGTCATCAAAATACACAACCACAAACTTACCTATAAACGCACGCAACACATGATTCATTAAACGCATAAACGTACTAGGTGTATTTGTAAGTCCAAACGGCATTACTAACCATTCATACAAATCATGCTTAGTCTTAAATGTTGTTTTCCACTCATCACCTTCTTTCATTCTAATTTGATGGTACCCACTTTTCAAGTCGATTTTAGAGAAAATACAGGATCCATGTAACTCATCTAACATGTCATCAAGCCTAGGAATGGGGTGTCTATACTTTACCGTTATGTTGTTGATGGCTCGGCAATCAACACACATCCTCCATGTTCCATCCTTCTTAGGCACAAGTAGCACGAGTACAGCACACAGGCTCATACTCTCACGAATGTAGCCCTTTTCCATCAGCTCATCAACTTGCCTTTGAAGCTCCTTCGTCTCCTCGGGATTGCTTCTATAGGCTGGTCGGTTAGGAATTGAAGCTCCGGGTACGAAATCAATCTGATGCTCTATCCCCCTCAATGGTGGTAATCCGCTAGAAGTATCGTCGGGGAACACATCATCAAACTCCTGCAACAAAGCAATAGCAACACTAGGCACAATATGATCAAGATCATTAGTATTAAAGTAAGTCTCTTTGTACATAAGTAAAATCATTGGCTTGTTAGTGAAAAATACAGATCTGATCTCACCCCTCTCTAGCATAAAAATTGGGTTGTTTCTTTAGTTTTTCCACACAATTCTCATCACCCTTACTAACTTTCTTCACTCCTCTTGTCTTACCTCCACTCTCGGCCAGATTTGGGTGTTTTTGAGTTGTGGTCGAATGGTTTGATTTATTTGGAGTGTTGGTTGAATATTTGTTTGTGTTTGGATGGGTGGCCGAATGGGTTGTAATGGTTTGAATTCTAGCTGAATTTGATGGTCTTCTCTCCCCTTGTTCCGCACCTTGATTTTCTCTCCCCATCGCCTCATGCTCACTTTTTAGCTTTATTTGATCATCATACACCTGTTTGGGTGTAAGAGGTACAAGAGTGATCGTTTTACCATCTTTTACAATGGTATACCTATTTTTAACCCCATCATGAATTGCCTTCCTATCATATTGCCATGGTCTCTCCAACAAGATGTGACTTGCTTGCATTGGTACCATGTCGCACAGAACTTCATCAACATATTTCCCAATCGAAAATGGAACCACAACCTGTTTAGTCACTTTCACTTCACCATTATCATTCAGCCATTGCAATCTATATGGTTTAGCATGCTTAACAGTACACAAATTCAGTTTACTAACAAGGGTGGTACTACAAACATTAACACAACTTCCACTATCTATAATTAAACCACACACCTTGCTTTGTACATAACAACGCGTATGGAAGATGTTCTCCCTTTGTTGATTAATTTCATCTTCCTTTACCTGAACCTGAAGTGTTCGTCTTATAACCAAGGACTCCCCAACCGGTAATGCTAACTCATCCCCATCACTATCCTCTAATGGTGCATGCCTTCACAATCAGATGTGTCACTTTCAGATTCCATATCACCATTATCTCTAATCATCATGATTCTCTTGTTTGGACACTCTGAAGCATAATGTCCATGTCCTTGACACCTGAAACATTTAAGATCACGGGTACGTTTAGGTTGAGTTTCAGATTTACCTTTGGTATCAGTAGGAACATCAACTTTAGCCTTTGGTAGTTCAGTTCTAGAAGGAACAAAGGATCTTGGCTGGACAGTACCCTCTCTCTTTAGATTCGGCTTCCAAGATGATGAAGAGCCTGAATTAAACGCTGGCCGAGCATGTCCCTTCCGAAGTTGTCTCTCCACCTTCGTAGCCATGTGAACCATGTCCTCTAGCTCCATATAGTGTTGTAGCTCAACCACATTGGCAATGTCCCAATTCAACCCATTAAGAAACCTAGCCATGGTGGCTTCTCTATCCTCAACAACATTGGCCCAAATCATTGCTATCTCCATCTCTTTATGATATTTATCTACTGTCTTATAACCTTGATTCAGACCTTGGAGCTTCAGATATAAGTCTCTGTAATAGTGGTTTGGCACAAATCGTCTCCTCATTAAGACTTTCATCTCCCCCCAAGTCTGAATGGGTTGCTCCCCATTCCTCTTCCTACTGATTACAATTTGATCCCACCAAATCAATGCATACTGCGTAAACTCAATTATCACCAATTTCACCTTCTTTTGTTCAGAATAGCTATGGCAATCAAAAATCCAATCTACCTTTTTCTCCCACTCCAAATAAGCCTCGGGATCATTTTTACCTTGAAAGTTAGGAATTTTCAGTTTAATGGTGCACAAGTCCCCATCCATATCTTCATAAGTGCCCATGCCACGGAAATTCACATTCCTCCTGGCCCTGTTCGGTCCAGACCTGATTCCTTGGCCAGCAGATACAAAATCATAGTCATCTTCATGTGCATCTGCGTTTTCGTCAACAAACTCTTCAAAATCAGATCTGACATTCCGTACGGCCATATGGACTGTATTTGCTCGGCGATCAGCCCCACTATTCTGTTGCTTTATTGAATTCATCTCATCTTTCAGATCCTTATACGTTCTAGACAATAGCTCAAGTTGCTGGCCTATAACTCGCAATTGGAAAGCTACGTCAGCGTTTTGTGTAGCTGATTCGTTGTTTTCAGACATTCTTTGAATCTGCAAAATTTGGTTAGTAGCACAAAATATATCCTCTCACCTAGGGGTGATCATTTTCGGTTCGGTTCGGTTTTACCTTTAAAAAACAACCAAACCGGAAGGCAAAAAAAGAAAAATAGGAACCCAAACCGAACCAGAACCGGTCCGAACCAACCGGTTGCGGTTCGGTTTGGGTCCGGTTTTTTAGGTCCAAAACTGGAAAAACCTATGGTTATTTTTCTGGCTTCGTAATGGGCTTTGTAATAGGCTTCGTAATGGGCTTTTAGTGGATTTCTGATGGGCTTATAAATGATATTAATAATATCTAATTTTCTTTAAAAATTCCAAAGTATATTTAATTTTTTTACCACTAAATATTCATTTATATTAAGTTGTTATTGTTAATCTTGTGTTCAATATATTTTTTACATTTCTAATTTTTTTCTCCTGCTTCAAAAACATTTAAATAACATATAGTCACACATCAATAAGTAAAAATCCAAATTAATCGAAATTACAAACCAATGCCTTCAAAGGGCTTAAAGAAAAAACATCAAATAACAATATAATAAAACAATATTGTATACTTGTAGAAGGAATTTTGACTTGGTCGACAACCTGAGGCAAGATTGAAGTTTCATTAACGATAAATATCAAAGATTTGAATAAGAATTTGCCATATAAATAAAGAGCACAAATCCAGCAGTAGTATAGCTTATTAAGACCAGAAATAAACTGGCATCATCATTCATGAAGCCCAATATTGTCAACATAATTATCTATCATAAATCAAGCCACACTTAACATCAGCACTAAAATCAAAATTGTGCATTACCAATACGTTTTTCTTTATAATCAATCTTACCAAACCCGACTTGTAGAGGAAAGAACTAGTTGCACCTACTCTAGCAACAATAACCAAGAAACAGAATTATATCTTGAGTTCCATCAGTTCCATTCAGAATTGATGTAGATCAAACAACCAAATCTAGAACCCAACAGAAAGCAATCAAACAGTACATTATTTGTGCCATAATATTGAACTATGTTTTCATGTTCAAACCGACTTAAAAGGAACAAATTATTTTTTGTTAGCAGAGGGTAGAGAATATTGACACACCATAAAATAAGATAAAGATTATCTTACCTGCTCAAGTTGATAAATACTTTGTTTTCCCTGACTTCCCTGATCAAGCAGTGAAACCTCTTTGAAAGCAAAAAAGAATCCATCGCTGAAGGAGATAAACAACCAATAAAGCACAGTTTACATGAAATCATTTCTTTTGATAAGCAAAGACACAAAGCATAGCATGAGTTTCTTCAGAAATTCACCCTTCCAAGCCACACTCAAAGAGATTTGAAAACTATTTTCCCAGCAATCGGCTAATCCATCTTTGTCAGACTATGTTTCAAGTTTCAACTCATATAAACTAATTCATAATCATGCAATATCTCAAAGCGTAAGCCACAATAAATAATGGGGTCAATTTTCAAAAAGCTAACTTCAAATACAAACTTTTATTGGCAGTTCCAAATTCCAATCTACCAATGAGAAAGAAAAGAAGGGAAAAAAAATGAGGACATACTGTTTGCGATTGATTGTCTTTTGAGAATCTGAGACAGGGACAACGATTCCAATTTCCTTTGCAAATTGTGTTCTTTCGTCCACCTTCATTTTTACATTGTTCAAAATAATTAACACATTAAAATAGAAAAATAGAAACAATATAAAATCAACAAGCAACAATTAATTAAATCTATAATTACATGACAAGATTACCTGAGCGATGTAATCGGCTTTGATAGAAGCAACAGATTGAAGAAGATCTGGAAGTGGTATTAGTTTCGCCACCTCACACGCACGACGATTTCTTTCGAGATTCGAAGAATGGTCGTCCGAGAATAGCCTAAGCTCATTGACTGGTGAAGAGGAGGCGGCTGTTAATGGGAGTAGGGGTGATTGGAGGGGGCGGCTGTGTCTGTGAAGTGTGAAGGGTGAAGTGTGAATGAAGATTGAAAGGGTTGGAGAGGAGGGGGCGGCTGTATGAAAGGAAAAGCAAATAAATGGTCTGCTAGGGTTATTGAAAGGGAAAGTAATGGGAGGAGGCGGCTCGCTTGGTTTATACATTTTTTTTTCATTCCCAACCCGAACCGGTTCGGGTTAGTCGGTTCAGGCACACCAAAACCGGAAACCGAACCGAACCGAATGTTTTCCTAATTATTTTAACCGGTTCAATCAGTTTTTTTACCGGTTCGGTTTTTTCGGTTAATTTTTTTCCGGTTTTCTCGGTTAAATCAGTTTTCCGGTTTTTTTGCTCACCCCTACTCACACTTCTCGTGTATCACATAAAAAAAATCAAGGTTTTTCACTCTAATAAGCTCACAATGCCTTTTCTTCACAACTTGCTTTCTTTTGGTTCTTTAAGAACTGAAATCAACAAATCAAAGTTAGTAGCCTTCACAGAATCTAATAATTTTCAGACTCAAGAATCAAAAAAATATATTGAAAACAAAGCAAAACAAAACTATGATTACGATATTGTGAGTAGCAATGCAAATTCGTACGAATTGTGGACGAAACGAAGACACAAAATAAAATAAAAGCGAATATTAGCAAAAAAAAGTTGACTCCTAGATAACCCAAATATAATAGAAACAAAAAGATTTGGACAAAACTAAACAATAAGGATCACGTTTTGAAACTTGACGCAAATCTAACCTGTTACGCGATTTTTATGTAACAGAATTGAAACCCAGACCAAACGATCTTGAAATAACCTAAAATTCAATATTTAATATTATAATACTAAAAAAACAAAAAAAAATCAATTCATAGGTCGTTCTTTTATGTCTAGGCAACCAAACCCCTTGTATGATCAGTTTGCGGCAGAATTGAACCCTCAATTAAAACCTCCAGAATCAGATATCAAAATAAGCCCAAATTTAATATATGGTGCGATCTCACCCCCAATAGACTGAATATGAAGTTTCAATTGATTCTGCGGTGGTTTGCTTATGGTTCACAAAGAGTAGTGTTTTTGCGGTGGAATTGACCTCGAATTAAAACCTCAAGCAAACAATATCAGAATAAGCCCACCTTTGACATATAATGCGATCGCACCCCTAATAGACTGAATATGAAGTTTCAATTGATTCTGAGATGGTTTGCTTATGGTTCACAAAGAGCAGTGTTTTGTGGCAGAATTGACCTCGAATTAAAACCTCAAGCAAACAATACCAGAATAAGCCCAAATTTTACATATAATGTGATCTCACCCCCAATAGACTGAATATGAATTTTTAATTAATTTTGAGGTGGTTTGCTTATGGTTCAACAAGAGTTGTGTTTCTGCGGCAAAAATTAAATGATCCTTAATATTTCAACTAATGCCTATCTATCTTTCTTTTTAATGTACTGATATGATTAGAGATAGTAACAAGATGAAATATATAACCCTTTTTTTTTGCTTAGATGACGTAGACACGAAGAACAAGAAGATGGACGCAAACACTAAAAAACTTAAAGGAACACAAAAAAAAACGAAAATAACAGAAGGTTATGACCTTGTTTCAGAGCCTAGCTCTGATACCAACTGATGCGAACCTCGCGATCACGTGGTTACGCAACCCACAATCAAGATTGAGATCTGATCCCGGAAAGCTGAAAAAGGTGTGATAGGAGTGTGACACAATGGAAATGTGCCCCAAGGCACCAACACTATTAGATTGAGTAGAATGCCGCCACGAAGCCAGTTAATCTTTGATAAGTCAGATTCAGTTCGTTCAAGAACTAAAGAATGCAAGAATCACTCTCACACGTTAAAACTGAAAAATTCAGAAGTAATTATCATCAAAACTGCCGAAATTTTGGTTTACATGAGTTTAAATAGTTCTTGAAAAGTTAACCCTAATGGACCCTTTATGTGGACTTAAATGAGGTCCACTTAAAACTGACCCAAAACCCTAAACTGAAAAACCCATAACTTAATCCAAACAAGTTTTGGATCCTAACTGAAAATAAAGTATTAATTAAACCTAAACAAGCCTTGGGCTGTAGCTAACAAAATAAAATAAAGCCCATAATATTAAATCCATGTTCTGTCATGAGAAGAAGAGAAGGAAGTAAAATATTATAGAACTGATCCAAGGCTTCTTTATAGCCTTCCATGCAGCCACTTAATCCTAGAAACAAAAGGAAAAGGTAGCCACCCATGTTGTTTCCAAGTTGTAGAAGGATTCTTTTGTTTCCTTTGATGTCCTCACCTCATGGCCCAAATAAGGTTATGTTAGACCCCTCTTGCATATGGATAAGATGTACTAGGGTCTCCTCTTGATACTCTAATGGACCTTTCAATTCTGACTTGGTTGAAACATTCAAAACCAATGCATTCAATGTCTCTTTCAATGCCTTTGTCTTGGACCGAGTCATTGGACCATTTAGAACATGTAATGGGTCCTTGCTGGTGTTTCTAGGATGGTCCACATCACAATGCGAACCCTAGCAGAATTAAATAGTATTCGTGACCCCAAGATCGATCTAACCCAAGTTTTTTTGAGATTTGAATGAGTTTATCACTGGAAGACTTGCTCCAAGGCAACAAGACTATAAACCAACTCGATCACAACGCCTACACCTAGAGACGAGTAAAAGAAGTATAAATTCACAATAAAGAATGGTCAATTCTTTGAAGAGTTGAAAGTTCAATCAAGAACCAAGATTGAGCAACCAAAAGTCGGCTACAATGCTAAAAATATTATCAAAATTCTGACCTAAAATTATTTCTAAAATATACTCCAAGCCAAAACCCTAGTTTCCTTAATGATCTCACATAAATTCAATTTAAATAATAATCTACCCAAGCTAAAACTAGCCCAAACTAATTAAAATAAATAAAATAAACAAGTCTAAAACCCAAACAAATTGTCTCCTCTCAAAATAATTAAATTTTGATAGCCCAACTAATTAAATAAGACAAGTTCGTGGTTTCAGCATTCTTTTTGGCAGCAGCAAGGCCCAACTTAAAATGGATGGTTCTCTCTCATCTTAATGAATTAGAAGGCGTGTCATATACCGTTGGAAAGGTATGGAAGTCTAGTTTCCAGCCCAACTAGAATAACATCAAAATTATATATGTAGCTCTAGTTTGATGGTTAGATCGCATCACTCCACGTAAAATTTCAACTCGATCCAACGATCGGATTGAGAATTATGATTGTTGCTGTAAAATCTGAATTTGACCTTTCCTGGATCGTATCAAGTACATTCGTGAGAGTATGAGACCGTGATACTAGTGTTACTTGTGCCTAAAAAGGATCCAACATAGAGGATGTGTGTTGTTTGTCAAGCCATCAACAATATAATGGTAAAAGTATAGGCATCTCATTCCTAGGCTTAATGATGAGCTAGATGAGTTACATGGATGATGTATTTTCTCTAAAATCAATCTGAAAAGTGAGTACCATTTGATTAGAATGAAAGAAGGTGATAGGTGGAAAACTGCATTTAATATTAAGTATGGTTTCTATGAATGGTTATTCAAGCTATTTGGACTTACAAATGCACCTAGTATGGTTATATGTTTAATGAATGTATTGTTGTAGCTAGGATAAATAAGGAATTCTTGTAAGAAAAGCATTTTGAAGCATTTATGAATCATTGCCACACTTGAGAATTATGAGAATTGTGACTGTTACCGTAAAACTGGATACTTGCATATTTTACATCAAAATCCGAATTTAACCTTGCCTAGATCATATCAGCAGGCTCTAATACATCTTATCTATGTGCAAAAGGTGATGAGGACCAGCCTAGAAACACCGGCAATGACCCATTACATATTCCAAATGGTCCAATGACTCGGTCCAAGACAAAGACATTGAAAAAGGCATTGAATGCATTGGTTTTGAAAGTTTCAACAAACTCTGAATTGAAATGTCTATTAGAGTATCAAGAGGAGACCCTAGTACATCTTATCCATGTGCAAGAGGGGTCCAATACAACCTTATTTGAGCCATGAAGTGAGGACAACAAAGGAAACAGAAGAATCCTACTACAACTTGGAAACAACATGGGTGGCTACCTTTTCCTTTCGTTTCTAGGATTAAGAGGCTGCATCGAATGCTATAAATAATCCTTGAATCAATTCTGTAATATTTTACTTCATTCTCGTTTTCTCATAGTAGAACATGGATTTAATATTAGGGGCTTTATTTTATTTTGTTAGCTACAACCCCAGGCTTATTTGGGCTTAATTAATACTTTGTTTTTAGCTAGGATCCAAGGCTTGTTTGGATTAAGTTATGGGCTTTTCAATTTAGGGTTTTGGGTCAGTTTTGAGTGGACCTCATATAAGTCCACATAAGGGGTCCATTAGGGTTAATTTTTCAAGAACTATTTAAACTCATGTAACCAAAATTTCAGCAGCTTTGATGATTATTACTTCCAAATTTTTTTTAGTTTTAACGTGTGAGAGTGATTCTTGCATTCTTTAGTTCTTGAACGAACTGAATCTGACTTATCGAAGATTAACTGGCTTCGTGGCGTCATTCTACTCATTCCAATAGTGTTGGTGCCTTCGGGCAGGTTTCCATTGTGTCACACTCCTATCAGACCTATTTCGGCTTTCCAGGATCAGATCTCAATCTTGATTGTGGGTTGCGTGATCACGAGGTTCGCATCAAAAGGGACCTAATCCAACCTTATTTGGGCCATGAGGCGAGGAGAAAATATAGCAAAGGAAACAAAAGCATCATACTACAACTTGGAAACAACATGGGTGACTACCTTTTTCTTTTGTTTCTAGGATTAATGGGCTGCATGGAAGGCTATGAATATGCATTGAATTAGTTATGTAATATTTTCTTTCCTTTTCTTATTCTCATGGCAGAACATGGACTTAATATTATGGTCTTTATTTTATTTTGTTAGCTCCAACCAAAGCCTTGTTTGGGCTTAATTATTACTTTGTCTTCAGCTAGGATCCATTAGGGTTAATTTTTCAAGAACTATTTAAACTCATATAACCTAAATTTCAGCATCCATTGATGAATATTACTTCTGATTTTTTCAGTTTTAATGTGTGAGAGTGATTCTTGTATTTTTCAATTCTTGAACGAACTAAATCTCACTTATCAAAGATTAATAGGTTTCATGATGTCATTCTACTTCATTCCAATAGTGTTGGTTGGTTGTACTGTCTGGTACAGGTTTTCGAATGGCTCTGCCTATCATACCCCTAAGGGCTGCTTGTTCACTCCTATTGAATCATATGATCTTTTTTAAAATATGGATTATTATGCACCTAGATTTCATAGGGCTACTTTTGTAGAAAGAAACGACATTTCAGAATCGATGGTGTCGACCTTTGAGAATGATCTTCCTTTTACAGAGATAACAATCCCGGCTAGTGGAATTGGAATGCCTTTAACTTCTTCAACCAAGCTTGGCTCTTCAATTTTCTGATCTTGAGAGGCACAAGACTATGACACTTTCAAAGTGTCTACATAGCTGGCTTCTGTATACTTAGGATTGGGCTTCTAGATCCTTGCTTGCTTGCAGATTTTATAAGTGCCTTGGGGCATGATGTGGATCAGCCTTACACAAAGCTTAAATCATGCCAAAGACCCATTGAAGGTCCCAAGGGGGCCAATTACAAGAGCTAAAGCAAAGAAGTTTAAAGAGGCATTGAATGAGTTTGTTCAGAATATATGGAGCAAGATGGACCTAAAAGTGCTTGGGACGCCTATAAAGCAAGAAGGACAACCTTTAACTCATCTTATCCAATTCTAAGAAGAGCCCAATTCATATGGATAAAATGGGTGATATGGCTGGCCCCTACAACAGCGTTGATAGGCTTGTGTTTTCCTAATGTTACAAGGATAGAAAGCCAGAAATTTATCCTTCTAAACAAGCAAGGAAAGTAATTAAACCAGCAAAAAAAAAAATTGGTTTTATTATTTGTCCAAGTTATACAAGGAAATCCATGCTAAACAAGGAATTAAAAAGGGTGGCAACCAGGTCAAGTTTTGGGTGGAGGCAACTAATCCTAGGGAAATCAGAAATTTAGGCTTGTGTTTTCCTAATGTTGTATTAGGCAACAATATCAGATTTTGTGTTATTTTTATTTTTTTTATTTTCAGTTATATTTGGGTTTAATTGTCATAGGACCTCATATAAGTCCATGCAAGAGATCCATTATAGTTCATTTCACTCTAAGAGTTTGTATAAATAAAGCAAATATCAGTTATGTGGGGTACAAAATTTTCATATCAGTAAACATCTTGTGCCGCAACTTGTGTGTGTGAGTGGTGAGATATTTTTTCCTTTCTTTGTTCTCTAAAAAACTAAAACAACTTATCAATGAAAAACTGACTTTGGGGTGTCATCCTTATACATCTTGTTCGTGAATTAATATTCATTGGATGGAGGTTTCTATTTCCAATAATGTGGTGCCTAGGTACAAGTTATCTTTGTCTCACACCTATCAAACCTTATTTACTTCGGTTTATGAAAATTTGGTGTCTTTATGTGTGGTTATGTGACCACGTGACAACGAGGTCGCATTAGAGCAAGTTTGTATCGTGTCACACTCCTATCATACCTATTTTGGCTTTCCGAGATCAGATCTCAATCTTGATTGTGGGTTGCCTGACCATGTGATAACAAGGTTTATATTAGTTAGTATCAGAGCGAGGCTTCGAAACAAGGTCATATCCTTCTGTTCTTTTAAGTTTTTCAGTGTTTGCATCGTTCGTGTTCTTGTTCTTTGTGTCTGCGGCATCTAAGCAAATAAAAAAAAGGTCTTATATTTCATCTTGTTACTGTATCTAATCATATCAGTAGTGTGTGTGTGTGTGTGTGTCTATATATAAGAGATTAAACGAAATTTAAGGATGATTCAACTATATCGCACAAGCACAACTGTTAAAAAACCATATGCAAACCAACTCCGAATAAATTGAAACTTCATATCTTGTCTATTGGGGGTGAGATCACACCATATATTAAATTCAAGTTTATTTTGATATCGTTTAGTTGAGGTTTTAATTTGAGGTTCAATTATGTTAAAAAACACACAACTCTTTACACCTTAGAATCAATTTACACTTCATATTCTCCCTATTAAGGGTGATATTGTATAATATATTAAATTTGGGTTTATTTTGACATTGTTTTTTTGAGGTTTTAATTTGATGTTCAATTCTGCTACAAAACACACAACTCTTAGTGAACCATAAGCAAAACACCTCAGAATAAATTTACACTTTATATTCTCTCTATTAGGGGTGATATTGCATAATATATTAAATTTGGGTTTATTTTTACATCATTTTTTTAGGTTTTAATTCCTGGTTCAATTCTGCCGCAAACTGATCATACAAGGGGTTTGGGTATCTAGACATAAGAGAATAACCTATAAACTGAGATTTGTTATTTGTTTGGTATTTTAATATTCAATATGGAATTTGAGGTCATTTGAATAGCTTTTGGTCTGGGTTTCATTTCTTTTTTGTAAACATTGCATAACAGGTCGAATTTGCGTCAAGTTTTAAAAAGTGATCCTTACTATTTGTTATTGTCCAAATATTTTTTTTCTACTAAAATTGGGTTATTTAGGAGTCAAGTAATTGTTTTTGCTAATTTTTGCTTTTGTTTTATTTCGTGTCTACTCGTGAAATTGTAATTGTAGTTTCATTTTACCTTGTTTTCAATATAATTATTGATTCTTGAGTTTGAGATTTATAATTGGATTGCGATGCAAAGACTACTACTGACTTTGATTTGTTGATTTTCATTCCTAGAGAACCAAAAGAAAGCAAGTTGTTAGGTACAAGGCGTTGTGAGCTTATTAGAGTGGAAAAACCTTGATTTTTGTGCGAAACACGAGGGGTGTGAGGATATATTTTGTGCTAGCAACCAAAATTTTCAGATTGAAAGAATGTCTAAATACAACGAATCAGTGACAAAACGCTGACGTCGTTTTCCACTTGCGAGCCATAGTCCAGCAACTCAAGCTCTTGTCTAGGACGGTACAAGAATTTGACAAATGAGGTGAATTCAAGAAAGCAACAGATTAGTGGGAATAATCACTGAGGAAATATGGTATGTAGGGCTGTATAAAATGTCAAATCTGATTTTGAGTTTGTTGATAAAAACACAAATGCTGGCGAAGATGACTATGATTTTGCATATGTTGGCAGGAGGTCTGGACCGAATAAGGCTAAAAGGAATGTGAATTTCCATGGCATGGGGAATTATAAAGATATGGATGGGGACTTGGATTCCATTAATCTAAGCAGAAAGGGTACTGTTCAGCCTATACATATCATCTTAAATATGCTAGTGACACGATCAAAGAGTTGATATCTTATCCCAAGTGCAGGAGTGTCACAGTAATAAATAATCCGGCAATACCGGGGTCGAACCACAGGGAGGTGAACTATATAAATTACAACAATAACAACAACAACAACAACAACAATGATGATGATTTAAAGAGGACTTTGAGATATAAGATTATTAAAAAAGATTAAACAATGATAAAAACAAATATCAAGGTTAAAGGGTTCACTAATAGTATTAGAGATAAGTAAAATATAAACTCTTTATAAATTATCAACATGATCATATTAATCATCTTATTTACATAATACCATACTTACAAATTTTATCAAGCATTCATAATGCTAACTTATGGTAACAACAAATCAAGTTCCTCTCATAATAACGATGTCGGCCGAAAACTATGAAGGATCAAGTATTTGATGTGCCAAGTTATACAACACAAATCTAGATTAACCATTTAACAAGCAAGGTATTAAGGATTGATAAGATAAAAAAGATAAGACATGTTAATAGCAAATTGTTTAGGATTTAAGCATTGAAGTCCATGTTGAGTT
>Ga0325404_1005156_pt1 | contig 13802 bp, 8 predicted proteins | sample PopdelMetagenome_18_FD_205664 | JGI IMG/M metagenome (GOLD analysis project Ga0325404, IMG submission 205664) | Populus deltoides microbial communities from Bellville, Georgia, United States - Xylem-Control-R1 | ecosystem: Host-associated > Plants > Phyllosphere > Stem > Wood/Secondary xylem... | reverse complement strand
TTAATTATGTAATTATTCGTATAAATTTATGTAGATGCGTAGAATGAAATCTACAGCACGTCGTCAGCAGACGGTTGCAGCTAGTTCTTCTAGCAGCGAGGAGGACGTATCCTTAGGTGCTGATCACTGCGAGGAATCTACGCCAACTTGTGATGCTGCCTCTTCTAGCGCGGTTTCACAGCGCAGAAGTGGTGTGCCTTCACAGCGGGGTCAATTCACCGGCAAGTACCAGGCACAATGGAAGGATGACCTCTCAATGTAAGTTTGTTTAGGTTTTAGTGTTTTTTTTTTATATATACTTATAACATAATTTATGAACAACTAATTAATATTACTACTTTTATTTAATTTCAGGTTCATAAACATTGAGGCTGCAAGGAATATATTGAGCACGTGACCTCAGATCAGTTCTCACGGCGCTCACAGTCCGGCGCCGACAACCGGAACCGGCAAATTCATGGTTCGGTGACCACACACACTGGCGGATCCGTCCCATTCAGCGCACATGCAAAGCGGATGGTACGATTAATTTCAATGAAATATATCGTTAAATAATTTGTCGTTCCTTATAATATATTTAACTTTCAACCTATTTTTTCCTTACAGGCTGCGTCTCTTGGACGTGAACCGAGTCCAATGGAGCTGTTTGTAGAGACGCATGTGTGGAGTCAAGACTGCCAAAAGGGGGTGCAGCAGTTGGTGGACAACCGTGCTCAGCACTTTGTGGTATGTTCGTTTATTCATTTTATTTTGTAAGTTATTATTTTCTTGAATTGCATCTTGAATTGCATTTGATGATTTTTTTTATCGACGGAATTTTCAGGAGACCTATAATAGCCGGTTGAGGGAGAGATATGGGGACAATCCGTCAACCCATCCAGATTTCGATCCAGATTTGTTGATGGAGACGGGATCGTTTGGTGGACCCAATAAAAATCGGGTCTATGAGCTCTCCAACACTACGGCTGAAAACTTGCGTTCGGCTCGTAGTGTCTCAACTGTTGGAAGCTCTCCATGAGTATCGAACACCCAGTCTGAGGAGTTCATTGCGTTGAAACAACAATATCAACAACTCTCGACGAATTATGATAAGCTCCGTCAAATAGTCATGGAGATGAGATCAAAGATGGGTGACGATACTTGTGCTGCTTCTTTTTGGTCGTATAGTCCCGGGAACAACCAGCCTCCTCCTCCAGCTCCGCCGCTATTCTAGTTTAATTTTGTTTTTTAAACACATTAAATTTGTAATGAATATTATTTAACATTACTTTATATTTTTAATATTTAATCCATTGTTATTTGTTTATTAAGGTTTTTTACTATAAACAAAATTATTTTTTTATATATTTTACATACCTACCGACGGATATACCGACGGATAATGTCCGTCGGTATTCCACAGAGAGTTGCCAAACAATTACCAGCCATGCCATAATTACCGATGGAATATATCCGTCGGTGATGAATACCAACGGGTGTACCAACGGATCGTATCTGTCGATTTTCCACAGAGAGTTGCCAAACAATTACCAGCCATGCCATAATTACCGACGGATTATACGTCGATATGTCCGTCGGTGATTACCGTTGAAATTGTAGACGGATTTATTCCTTCGGTAATGTTCCCGCGGGAAACCTTTTTTTTACGCGCGTGTATCCGTCTGTAAGACCATCGGTGTTCCGTCGGTGTGTGTTTTTTTATTTGCGATGGAAATGGGTTTTACCGACGATTGTTATACCGACGGATGTGTTCCGTCGGTGAGGCCGTCGGTAATTATTTCACCAACGGATTTCATTCCTGTGACCATTGATATATCCGTGTGTAATTTGTTTCATAAATAGTGCCAAGGAGAACCCTTCGCCTCTAAAATATACTGACGGAAATAGACCGTTGTTATACTCGTGTGTAATAAACAAACTGTCAGTATTTTCATCGGTGTGAAACAATGTCTGACGCTAGATTGTATCTATATTCCTTATCTATCCATCCTGCAAATACTTCTTTATAGAGAATTTCATCATTAAATATTACATTATAGTTTATGGCATTACATTTTCGTATTTTGATAGTTAGTCAGAATTGTCTTCTTTTTATTCAAATGAGTCGTCGTCAGCTCCATCACAATCTTTTATGTTGATTTCATTGTTATCATCATCTTTATCGACTTGTGCTTGGCCGCTGGAGCTTAGAACAATAATCAACTCCTTAACATCATTATCAACAAAAATATTCTCGGCAACGCAAAAAATTGAATTTTCTTCTGAGTCAATCGATGGACCAACCTGATATGGATCAAGTAACTCACTAACTTGAAAGACATCATCTCCCACGTTTGATTCATTGTTCTCATCTTGAATAACCTCAACATGACCCATGGGATTGGTTTTCAATACGAATAATCAATCAACTCTTAAACAATCATTTCTAAAAGAAAGGGTGTATGTATAATAAACTTGTTGGCATTGCTTGGTTAAAAAAAGACATCGTTAATATTGCAGAGTCTAGCTTTTGAATTAATTTTGACCATACCATGATGGAGATCTACTCTGATTCCTTTGTTAGTGGTGTCATACCAATAGCATTTGAATAAAAATACTATATTCTGCTCGCTATGATGTTGCAATTCAATTACCTTTTATAATTTCTCATAATAGTCAACTTCAAACTCATTAGAAATCGATCTCTTAACACAAACCTCATTATTATATGTCTTTCTAACCGGCTCATATTCTTCATTATGAAACATATGTCCTTCGACAAAATACTTGTTGTAACTGTTCACCTTTCTTTAAGGATCCAGACTTAGTAAAGACAATGTAACACCAGCATTCCCTTCAAATTTATAAACCCGGTATATAAAGTACAACAATGAATAATGAATGAGAAATGTGTAATAAAATTAAGTATCCCGATTGATAATGATAATTAAGCAATACTTGCATGTGTTCTGAACCACGTGAAAAATTATTCATTTTGTAATCGAAATATTTGGGATTTGGTCAGCTGTGAGTTTTTAGACAGTAAATATTAATGATGTTGCTATGAGGTATTCAACAATGTACGAGTTTATGATATTACAAAAGAGAAATAGTTCATTAATAACAAATTTTAAGTGGTATACTAACTGAATAAAAGGTTTCAATTCATCGTAGTTAAATAACACATAATTATGTGGTTGTCTGAATTCTATTTCAAAAAAATATCTTCCCTTTATAGCATTTTTTGGTGCGGGTCGTCCAGGATTGTGGAATATTGACAAGTTTCCACTCGAAGGCACTTCACCACTATTGTCATACCTTGGAACGCAATTGATTCCTATTCTCAGTTGAGGCTTGAAATAGAACGAGATAAATGTATAGATCTCTTCAACAATATAGGCCTCACATATTAAAGCCTCAACATGCTCTTTAGTTTTAACTTTTTTTTTTAGGTTGAACAAGTACTTGCATGGAATTAAATAAATGTTTTCAATTCTAGAAAACAATTAAAATAATTTTTTAATTACATTGCATATGTAATCTCTAATTTTTTAAATGGAAACAACCATCTATACTGGACTAGGCTTCTAACGTTTACCTTAAATGGTAAATATATAGGTAGATTCTTCATCGAGTCAAAAAATAATAGAGGGAATATCATCTTAAGTTTGCATACTATCTGGACGATATTCATTTCAAGCCTCTCAATGTGCTGTGTCTATAACTTGTTGGAACATATATCTCTAAAGAAATGATTGATCTCCATGAATGCATCTCATATCCCTTTTGGCAATAAATCTCGATAAGCTAATGGAATGAGTGTTTGCATAAACACGTGGCAGTCATGGCTCTTTATTCTATACAATCTGCAATCCTCTAAATTAACTAACCTTGATATGTTCAAAGCATGTCTATCAATGCGACCTGTGACCCAACATAAACCACTTCCATATTTATACGGTGACAAAACAAAGATATATCCATTCTAGCCCTGATTTTGTCCTTATCTTCCCCTTCACATCCATAACCGTGTTGAAAATATTCTCAAACATGTTCTTTTATATGTGTATGATGTCAAGATTATGGAGGAAGAGATTGGTCTTCCAATAAGAAAGCTCTCAAAAAATACTTCGCTTTACCCAATTATAGGTCAAACCAAAACCAAGAAATTTATGCTTATCGTATTGAAAATCAAACATACTGTCACCGTACTCTAACATCATGTCATACCTTCACCCAAAAGATACGGTGGTGCAATATCCTTTTTAACTCTGCCAACAAAGAAATCCTTTTTGTTCTTTAGGTACTTGTGATTCGTTGGCAAAAACTGTTAGTGACAGTAAAAAAAAGATGTTTTACCATTGTTTGTTAGTGTGAATGCCTTGTTATTTTTCATGCAGTGTATACATGCTAGTTTTCCATGTGTGCTCCAACTAGAAACTATTCTATAACCTGAAAAATCATTGATAGTCCACATCAAAGTTGCATTCATAAAAAAATTTTGTTTCATCGATACATCATAAGTCAAAGCCCTGGATGCACAGTTATTAAACCCGGACCGGTCTGGCAGGTTGACCCTGTAGCAAACCCAATTGTACAACTTGATCAATGTTAAAAGATCCCAACATATTCTCTTAGTTTGAGGATAATTTTTTTTAATCTACCAAAAAATTCATTAGAGTTTCGTTTGTATTTAGGACATCCCAAGTTATCGATCACTATCAATTTACTCAATCAACCTATCATCACAAGGTCCCATAAATCCGGACCTTATATTAATCATCATAATTCAACACCTCACACAATCCACACAATATATATATATATATATCCTACGAGTAAGTTCATTATTAACATAGCCCACATATCATATCATAAAATTTTAAAGAAAAATGAATGCTAACTTACAAAGAAAGCATTACAACATAATAAGTGTTCATAAACATTTCAAAAGAGTTAATTACAAGATAACTAAAGTACTACATGTTAAGCTGAACTTTTATAAATACATCAAGGTTTACACAAAAGCATACTACATAAGCACATTAATTCCCTTTTATTTAAGTTAAATATTTACAAAAGCTTGACAAAGTAGAGTCCTAAATTAATGATTTTCTTGGATATTTGATGGACCTGTTACATAAATAAACATACCATTATGTTGATAAAAGAAATATATATATATATATATATATATATATATATATATGCTCATGTAATGTATCTAAATGAAGTATGAATTTTCTATCGGATCTATAAGAATTCTAACCGACAACTTATATTTTGCTTGTAAATCTTTTAAACCCAATTAACACTCATTTGCATATTCTTAATTTGAATAATCTTATTTACTTGTATGAACCAGGTGACCTTGCAAAGTCTATTCTTATGATCTATTTCCTAGCAATCATATCACGGATACCATTAGCTGAAGTTAATCTTGTAATCCATTTCCCGGCAATCCTATCACGGATGCCATTAGCCAAAGCTAATCTTGTAATCCATCTCCCGGCAATCCTATCATGGATGCCATTAGCCGAAGCTTCAGGCACTCCTATCACGGATGCTATTAGCCGAAGCTAATCTTATAAATACGCTAGACTTTATTTACATTGAACATGATATTTATTATAATTGCATTCACTAGAGGAATTTTAAATTGTATAAGTGCAAATAGAAGGGGAAAATCATGCACCTGCTCCACCTGTCTCGTGACCTCCCCTAACAGAAGATCCAATCCTGGTTGCTCCTCCTGAATCACAAGGAAGTTTTTGGTTATAATTCCTTTAAGCCGATATTATAAAGAATCCATATTCATTCATTACTCATATGTTACTTTCTATGCATGTTCATTTCCTCATAATAACAAATATACATATATCAGGTATATTTTTAAAGTTAGTATCTCAATGTACAAGTGTTCGTATGACTCAATTCTTTTATATTCTTACATATAATATTCACGTGAAAGTCTATTGTTACTGTCTAACTTTGAACTGTTACTGTCTAGACATTGAACTAATACTGTCTAGACATTGAACTAATATTGTCCAACGGTTGCTGTCCAACCATTGTTGTTTGAACAGTTACTGTCCAAGGGTTGTTGTCCAACCATTGTTGTTTGAACTGTTGTTGTCCAATCATTACTGTTTGAACTATTGTTGTCCAACGGTTGTTGTTTGAACAGTTGTTGTCCGACGGTTGTTGTCCAACCGTTGTTGTTTGAACACTAATCAGATTTTTTTAATTATATCTAGAGTTCTAGAACTTCGTTTTAAGTGAGATTGATCTCGTTGGAAAGCTAAGACACGAGGCTACAAGTTCTCTGCAGGAAGGAGAACCCAATTCTGCCTCCAAGATAGTCAAACTTGCTCATCAACTCATCAGTCCTACTACCCTACAGAATCAGTCACAACTCAGTCTCGGTTGGTAACCCATAACTGGAGTTCTAAATCTCCAAATTAAGCAAGATTAGTTTCCTTGGTTAGCTAACATCTAAATCTACAATTTCTATGAAGGAATCCAATCCTAATTCCCTCATCCTCCTACCCGAAATCTCACCGAAAGTCAGAAGACAAATCTGTCCAAATCGTCTCCCCCTTCCCTTCATACAATACTTTCATAAAGTACATACCACACACATGAATTAACTTAATTTTAACAATAAGTACTTTTTCCTCAATTCATATCTAAGAACCCTAAACTATGATTCAATATCAAGGCATCAATTAATTATCGAATTTGAAATGAATTTTTAAGATCATGTTTAAAACACCTTACCCGGTACGAATTAAGATTTTGATCTTCAACCAGTTGAAGATTTTCAACTCCCTCCTTTCTTTTCTTCTTGTTCAATTTCTTGTTAATCCCTTGTTCACAAGTGTTTATCCCATCTATAAACCCTTAATCTTGGATGAGTTCTTGAAATTTTAGTGTTTCTCTCTTGATTTTTCAAGAATGGGTATAAAATTCCATATTTTCTCTCCTTATGGTTCTTGCAGATTTTTGGTGAGGAGAGAGTATTTATACTCTATGATTTTCCTTATTTGCATTTAGGCCCCACTTCCTTTAAGTGTATTATTCTTTTCAATTAAATCCAACCCTCAACATTACCGGGCTTATTATAATGTTTTGAACTATTTCGCCCGAAAATTATATTTAAAAATTTTTGAATTCCTATTTTTTATTTTATTTAACCATACGCATGAATTTCTTCACTTTTATTTCTCATGTAGTTAGTTTTCAATTTAAGCAACCTTTATATATATATATATATATATATATATATATATATATATATATATATATTTCCTGGGATTTACAGGCCCGGTGGCTGGACCAATCTGGGTTTGTTAAAAGACTAGCCGACACAACCCAGCAAAACCTGATCGACTCGGCGGGTCGACTCATGACCCGAGTGAACCCAGATGAGACCCGTTTTTTTTTTTCAAATATGGTTTTTCTCCTATGCCCCTCTTTTTCATTTTTTTAGTTGGTTATTAACACTTTTTAAAGTTCACTATATAAATATTAGAAAAATATTTTATTTTTTTATATGGGATTTGAAATATATATATATATATATATATTTCCTGGGATTTATAGGCCCGGTGGGTGGACCAATCTGGGTTTGTTAAAAGACTAGCCGGCACAACCCAGCAAAACCTGATCGACTCGGCGAGTCGATTCATGACCCGAGTGAACCCAGATGAGACCCGTTTTTTTTTTTTTCAAATATGGTTTTTCTCCTATGCCCCTCTTTTTCATTTTTTTAGTTGGTTATTAACACTTTTTAAAGTTCACTATATAAATATTAGAAAAATATTTTATTTTTTTTATATGGGATTTGAAACGCTTTAGTATATATATTTTATGTTCCCAAGAAAAAAATTATGTTTTCAATGTAGGATTAGAAGCCCTTTCACATATATACTCTATGTTCACAAGAAAAAAGTTATGTTTTTTAATGTGGGATTTGAAACCTTTTAGTATATATACTTTATGTTTCCAAGAAAAAAATTATTTTTTCAATGTGGGATTTGAAGCCCTTTCGTATATATATTCTATGTTCACAAGAAAAAGTTATGTTTTTTCAATGTGTGATAAAAAAAATTTTATTTAAATACTTCAACTTAAAATGATAAGATAATATCTTTTCAATGTGGGATTTGAAGCCTTTTAATATATATACTCTATGTTCACAAGAAATAAGTTATATTTTAAATATGGGATTTGAAGCCCTTTAGTATACATACTCTATGTTTACAATAAAAAAATTATGTTTTTTCAATGTGAGATTTGAAACCCTTTAGTATATATACTCTATGTTTACAAGAAAAAAGTTATGTTTTTTCAATGTGGGATAAAAAAACTTTTTTGATTTAAATACTTCAACTTAAAATGATAACATGATATCTTTTCAATATGGGATAAAAAAAACTTTTTAAAATATTCTTTTAAACTTCATTATTTACAACATGTATAGCTTATATTCACATGGATTTTTTCTTAATTTTTTCATATGAAATATTAAAACTTAAAATATTTTTTTAATTTTTCCAGGTTGACCCATGAAACCCGGGACCCGGCCCCTTGGCTGGGTCAACCCTCAGGTCGGGTTTGATAACTATGCCTAGATGACCACAACTGCATCAACTCGTCAATCAACGGTCGAAGACAAACATCTATATTCTAGCATGGATTATCAAGACCAAGTATGACCGTAGATAAAAACATGAACTCCAGCCTCATACACATACCCGGTGACAAGTTGTAAACCATGAGTATAACCGAACAACAAGAATAAGAAGCAACAAACTACCCGAATGGATTGAATTCGTCTGTACATAACCCAAAATACACGTTCCTTAATTCTGCTGAAAAGTGAGGATGCACACTGTTAAAGTGTTTACATGCTTCACCATCAGAAAGATGCACCATCACTCCATCCACTACATTATGTGATTGGTGTCATGTCATGTGCTCAGCAGTGTTATAAGAGTCCTTCCCCTGCCAGTTCTGGGTTATAACGAGAATGCCAACATATCTTGCACTTGATCAGCTTAATATTTTCAAGGTAGTACAACTTGCAGAAGTTTGGACACATGTCAATTTTCTGGTATCCTAGACCGAGGGGTTTCATCATGTACTTAGTTGCATATAAGTTCTCTTTCAACTTGTTCCTTTCAGGTAAAATGTTTCTCACTCGTTTGATAATTTTTTCATAACCGACCTTACTCAATCCATAATCCGACTTAATGGTGAACATCTGTGCAACGACCGATAATTTATTATGATTTGTGCAACCATCCCATAATAGTTTATCAAAATCTTTCAAAAGATCATAAAACCTAGCCACATCTGCATTAGGTTCTTCATCTATGATTGGACATTAATCAGTATGACCCTGATTCATTCTTATTGCATCAATGACCATAGTCCTATAAGGATTACTATTGTCATCTACAACTCCATGCATGTTGCTAGCACTATAAGTTGTCTCAATCATCCTTTCTACCATGGTCTCGTGGGGAACAAATGGTTCTCCGTGTGCATACCAACACATGTATTTCTCCATGATTTTTTTTATAAAAGATACATCGTCACAACATCTGAATCAAGAAACTTTTTATTTATACACCTTATATATGGACACCTAATACTGCCTCCACTAATATTTCTCGGATTAGATATTGTGTAATTAATAAAACCCTGAACCCCATTACAATATTTCATCCTCTGTAATCCTTAGGGTAAATCTCGATACATCAATTTTAATTAACTACGTTAACTAAATAAATTTGCAAAAATATTCATTTAGCTCAAAATTATTCAACCTATTTTAATACTTCTCTTAATTCTTTATCAATTATTTACGGGGATACAAAGTTGTACACATTTATGGAAATTACAACTCAAAAATGAAATTGACAAAATATAAAACAGGCCCCTTAAACAAGTTGTTATTTATTTCATCACAAAACACTTAAGTCGGTAATTCGACATAAGTTTCAACAATTTACAAACAAATATAATTTTATAAAATCTAATACAAACCATAACATGTACAAATCATAAATCCATACAACAACTTTGTTTGAGAAAAAAACAAAAAAACAAGTAAACAACCAAACAAAAAATGGTACATTTGCTTAATTAAGGTGTAGAATCCTTAATAAAATTTCAATAAGAACATAGATGATGACAAACAGAGTGTTGTCATGACTAAAAAAATTATGGGAGGTTGAGTTGTGTTGAGATTGAGGTGGGGGTGAGGCTGTTTTGTTGCAGGGAAATTTTACAAGGAAGAAGTAAAAATGGGGGAGGGGGAGAGGAGGGTCGAGTGCTAGGTCATATATTAAATATTACCGATGGATTTACCAACGGTGACTCCGTCAGCTATTCTATCGATATCAATGTCACATCACTGTATGATTTGTCTGTTTGAATCCTACTGTAATTTCATTGGTAACTGCGTCATACACATCATTGCACTGTTTGGTTTTTTTCTTCCTTCTATTTCGACGGCGATTCCCTCAATATATACCAACGATATATTTTTGTTGGTGTTTATCGATGGAGTTAACAATGGAAAAATTCGATGGGTAAATATCACCATAAAATACCGACATAAAAATTTTGTTGGTGTTTTCGTTTTTATTCGCTAATTTTTTTGGTAGTGCCTTAACTCTTTTATAAAAGTTTTGTTCTTTTTAATTTCACTCTTTAATCTAAGTTGATAATGTATTAAATTTTTTTTCCCTCATTGATCAGTTTTTTATATATATTTATGTGAAACCTTGCTATCATTACCTCTTTTTGTCTCAATATGATTTAAATAAAATTAAATTATTTAGTTGGTCAGGACTAAAATGTGCTTGCGATGCCAAAATATTTGACTGAAAAAAATAATAAAGACCTACAATCGTAGCGCAGGCGTGAATAACTAGTGCAATGCAAGTCACATTCCTCTTTGAGTGCGTTTGGTATTGTGGTAGCTGTTGTGGTTGTGGTTTGAAAAATGTAGTTTCAAAAAAAGTGCTTTTAGTTGAGGTTGGTCTGAAAAAATATATGTTTGGTTAAAACTGTGGTTAAAATTAAGGTTGAAAAAAAAGTTGTTTAATGTGTTTGGTTACAAATTGTGGTTGAATTTTATTTTATTGTATAATTACCTAAAAGGACTTAATTCATAATATTAATGAAGTAACATTACAACCAATAAATGTTTGCAAATAGACCTAAACATATTAGAGCAATAATTTATAATTGTGTCATTAAACTTGCAGCAATCCCATCACGTACGTAATCCATTCGCGAAGACCTTTGGTGTCCTTGACTTTGTGAATGTGAAGCCACATCAGGTAGAAAATCATCGGGTACAAAATCAGGATGGCGATCGAACTCCATAAATGCCACATCTTGCATTGAAGTTCTTCTAATGTAATTATGAATTGCCATGGATGCGACAACAATTCTAACTTGTGCCTTGTAATTATAGGCCGGCATATTCTGTAGGATTCGCCATCTTTTTTTCCAAACTCCAAATGTTCGTTCTATCACACAACGTAATGAAGAGTGCATACGGTTGAAAATTTCTTCACGAGTTTGTGGTTGTCCTCGCCTCCTAAATTCTTGCAAATGATATCTCTGACCTCTATATGGACCTAAAAATCCATATTCATTAGGATATCCCGAATCAACCAAGTAGTATTTCCCTGAAAAAATATATAATTGTTTTAAATTGAAAATTACAAAAAAAAAACAAAATAACATTAATTATCATATATACACATACACATACACATACACATATTATTACCTTCCGGTGGCTTAGGAAATTTTATACATGGATTGTCAATTGCCTCGAGAAAAATTCGTGTATCATGTGCACTACCTTCCCAACCCGCCCAAACAAATGTGAATTGCATGTCAAAGCTACATGCAGCCATAACATTCTGGGTCGGCACACCTTTTCGGCCGATAAATGGGATTTGCTTTTCAAAAGAAACACATGCACGGACATGTGTACCGTCAATAGCTCCTACACCATTCTAATATACGATAAACCAACAAAATAACATTAATTTGAGCTGACAAAAAAATTAAATTTCACAAATTCATGAAATATGAATCACCATTAACAAATACAATGTACGACATTACCTTGAAATGTGGCATATACCTCGGATTGTTCACAATTTCCCTCGGTGTGTTTACGAACCCGGAATCTGCAGGTTGAATTAAATCTGTAGCGAGCGAACAAACTGATCTAAGAACCTCATTAAAGTACCTACTAATTGTTTCTCCTGAATGTTGGAATCTCTCCTGAACTTCCCTGTTGGAAGCACCCAAAGCTATTGTATAAAGAAATATTCCAACTTTTTCAAAAACACACATTCTTCTAGATGCCTTTAACCCATATTGGTTTTCAAGTATAAAGCACAGACTCTGAAATGTTGTCGCATCCATCCTAAACATGTTTACACAGCGCGTCCAATGTCCATGTAATATTTCTATCAACCATTGCATTCCAGTGTTGTACGAATCCATACAAGGCTCTTTATATATATAAGTATTATAATATAAAGCTATGGCACCTGCCGTGCATAAAATCATTTTCTGCTCATCGAACTCCCTTTCCCAAAACAACTCATCTGAATCATCTGAATCATCATTGTCATCGTCGTCGTCATCGTCGTCATTATTAGAACTGTAATTACCACTACAATCTCCATCGTTTACAGAAGAATTACCATAATTAACATAATCGGCAACGTTATTCAGTACGTCATCATAATCCCCTTCAAAAAGTGTTGAAAACCAGTGCGAATCCATATCTATCATGCCATACAAATTTTTTTGTGAATAATTGAAGATTGTACGACTTGTTACAAAAAAAAACAAATGGATAATGCATTCTTGCAAATAAGTGTTATTGTTCACTTTCTCCGCGTTTAATGAAATTTTGCTCGGCTTGTAAATTTTATAAGGCTATATTTATAATTCCCCTTGTTATACACAACATAAAAAATCGAATTTCAACGTATCAAAATTGAAATTCCAGAAACAATGAACAATTCACACACAAATTGTTTTTCCTTTTCATTTCCTGCTTCCACTATTTCATTTCTTGTGCTAACTATAATAATATGTCAACTGTACCATACATCACTAAAAATTGCATTTCCAAAACTGAGCCATACGATTAACTATAATATTTTCATTTTCCTATTGCCTGATTCAATAAATAATAACCATGTTTGCCACCTTCCCCCAAGATTCAAACCGGTTCTACTTATGGAATGCTGCTTCAGCATATTGAACAAGACAGTTATGACATTATGTAGAATAATATACAGTGACAGAGGTCTCTAACAAAACTAACGATTTTCTACCCTTCACTATCCCAATGCACACCATAAACAAACATTTAAAAACCTAAGAAACTACACTGACTTTACATGAATGCCATAACATTAACCAATCAGCTGCAATCTAATGAATTAAATGGAACTTACCTATTACAGATGTATAAATAGCAGCAATCAGCAACACCAGCAATTAGAAACAACCACTCTTCATTGCAGGTACTAACACATTCGATTTCTACCCAAAGAAATTGACAGTATGCAAGTAAATAACTTCCCATACTTACTGGTATTTATATACAAATACATAGGAATGGAAGTAATATTCCAAAAACTGTTACCTAACTTTCAAAAGCTACCATTCAAGAGCAAGATACCAAACATTCAAATGTTGCATACACCAACTGAAAATTTCAAAATTAGCAACCTAGACCTACCATTCAAGAGCAACTAACC
>Ga0325404_1005155_pt1 | contig 13803 bp, 8 predicted proteins | sample PopdelMetagenome_18_FD_205664 | JGI IMG/M metagenome (GOLD analysis project Ga0325404, IMG submission 205664) | Populus deltoides microbial communities from Bellville, Georgia, United States - Xylem-Control-R1 | ecosystem: Host-associated > Plants > Phyllosphere > Stem > Wood/Secondary xylem... | reverse complement strand
ACCAGGAAATAATTCAACAGGGCATTATTTCCCGTAACTAGGAAATAATTTTCAAAGCTTGCACATTCACCAGGGCATTATTTCCAGTAACCAGAAAATAATTTTTCAATCTATGAAATTCCTTCTACAATAAAAAAAATATATAAACTAAATAATTACTCCAAGGTGTTGAACATCTACTTCCTTCATATAAATTATTTAAACACATACACATCATCACTATACATATATAAATCGAGCACCAATAATTTAATCATAATATACCATAAATTTATCACACTAAAATCAGTACACTTCATTTTTGTTATTACGCATCTAACTCACAGTAGGGTCACTAACTCTATTCAAGCCAGTTAGTCCACTATATTTTCCTCGACATAAACATTTAAAATTTCACAAGCACAAGTACATTTATAGAAAATACCATTTATTTAACTCTAACAAGTACTGTAAAAAAACAAAAGTTTGAGGTGTAAGACACCTACCTAATGCTTACACTTGCGCAAAAGTCTCATGCTATTGAACAGATCCTGCAATCTCTCATGTATCATTAAAGATACATATCAAATGTGGCTCCACCATAATTGGAAATTCCATTCTAAAATTGATTTAAATTTAAAATCGCATGACACATGCATTCGTATATTTATTCATTTATTTCCTTTCCTTTCATGACTTGTCTTTTCAGGCTGAATATCTTTAAACATGGCCTAACAATTTTATTTCATTTTTTGTCTACTCAACCCATCATATATAGAATTAGTAACTTCACACATCCTTACATTTATTCATACCATTGAAACTAATTCATTTTTCTTATCAAACCAATTCTTGACTGAATGACCTTATTTTTTTATTTTCATGATGAGTTTTTCAATTATTTTTCATAAGTCCACTTTACTTCACCTTAAGTAAATTTAACAACATCTTTTTCATCATAATTCCATATGCCTTAATTTAACCTTTTCCTTCCCTTTTATTATCCATTTGAACAACCTTAAAATTCTATAAAAAATGAAATTTTCCTCACATTAATATATTATTTCAAACATAACACAATTCATTTGGCATTCAACAACAAACCACAATCCCATACAAATCCCTATAACATTAGGTCGAATTAAACTCAAGTTCATGATTTCTATTTTTGGTTGAATTTCATATTATGATGAGAATTTGGATCCTTTTAAAATTCTTTCAATTGACACTCTACCTAATTTTCTTTATACACATAAATGCATACATACCTAATTTACATAGAAAATGAATCAAAGTCTTATCTCCTTATTTCTTCTTCATTTGGCTGAATGCCTTCATTCATGGTGAGGGATGATTCCCTTTTTAATTATTCCAGATAAACCTTTACCCATTCATTTCATATCTATTCAAACCTCATTCAACTCAAATTTCATAATAATTAAAACAATTAAGTTCATCCTCTCATTTATATGTCTAGGTTGAATCTTTGCATTAAATAGAGGAAACAATTTTCTTCAAGTTTTCTTTCAATTACCACTAGACCCAATCCTTTTTAATGCCTAAAAACATATATCTATTAAATCAACAAACTCAATGTCCCTTCATCCAAATTTCAAAATTTCCCTAACATATTTTACAACACAATTAATCTATAACATCATTAATAACAAGAATATATTTTACCATTACATCTTACATAAATCCTTCACCCACACAAATTCTAATTTCATCAAAACATTTAATTAAATCAAGCTTCCTAAATTTTTCCTAAGACTAGCAATAGATTAAAAAAGCAATAAGTCATCCGCCTCTGATTATTTACTTGAACCCAACGGTCCGAATATAGATAATTAAGTTGTGTACAATATATTTCAAAATCATAATGATCCAATGGTTAGATCGCCATAGATCTGAATAAAACCGAACTAACCTGAAAATGGACGAGCTATTGTTCAACATGAAGGACACCCTGCCGGAGAGTGCGTTTCCGATCTTCACCGTCCATAATGAACGTAACATCTAGGAGCACCATATATCCAAAAATAGGCATGATCCAACGGTGGAAGAGAGAGAAATCGACCAGCGACCAAAACTGCCCTATAGGTGTATTTCCTTTTGTTTTCCAGGAAACTTCCGATGATGATTTCTGTTAAAAGGATTATTTGCCTTCAAATCTCTCCTGTCTGTTTGTAGAGTAATGTGATAAGAACAATATAGCCAAAAATCAACATGATCCAATGGTGAATTCCAACGATATGGCTACCGGAGCATTATTGGTTCCTTCAAATTCTGCACCTCTCTCTAGCCGAATTCTCTACTGTCTCTCACCCTTTTCTTTTCTTTTTTCTTTTGAACTGGTGGCCTTTGCTGTTTTAAAGGCACATTTTCCCCTAATTGCATTTATTCCCTCATTTATGTATTTTATTTTATTTTCATGTAAATTATCCGGTTTGTTTCTGCTTAAATCGTTAGTCTTTACCAACCTCCCATTGGGATGAGATCTTTCACCAAGGTAGGAAAACATATTAATAGACTTCATGCAAAATTTCATCCCGATCTGACGATTGAATTAAGAGCTCTGCTTTCTAATGTAAAATTGGTCAGTTCATGACTTTTCGTTAACGATCCAAATTTTCTTGTTCAATCTTCACATAAAATAATATCAATTATCTTTCTAAACCTTTAAGGTCATTTTATTATTTTGGAATGTATTCATTTATTACCTCACTTATTTTTCTTAGAAACATTTTGTCATTTCACTCATTATTCTATCCATCAAAACATGTTACCAGTTTCTCTGTCTTTATGAATTCTAAAACAAAATTCATTTTAGGGAGGTCATCCTTTCCATTATATATCACTTTCAGTCTTACATTTACATGGCAGGTTACAATTCGCATATTTAAATTATAAATTTTTTAGGGTTTCACATATAAAAAGTTAAGGCTTATACATGGATAAAGCAAAGAAAAAATAAACAAGCTCAAAAAGGGCTCACTAAGGATAATATGCTTTAGGTTGGCTTTTTGGTTCAAATGGTTAAAATTCCTAATGCCTTTATCATCTTCATGTATATATGTAATGTGAATGTAATCTCAACAAGATATGAAGCAAGTTCTAGAGATACATATCATTGAAAGAAGACACAATCAAAGAATATAATGTTGAAGGCTCAAAAGCTTGCATTGGTATAACACTATAAAGTCAACATTCTCAAAGTCAATCCCTAAACCAATTAAACCTTAAAACTTGCATGCACACTCCTTCATTCGATTTGTATCTTTATCTATCTCAATTAATTCTCATATATAATACTCACATTCTCATAAACTAATAGGAATTCAAAAGATCAAACATAGAAATTTGTTTTTTTAAAAACAACAAAGAAAATCAAAATAAGAAAACCAATATTCTCCCAATACCCCCACACGTAAAATGTGACGTTGTCCTCAATGTTGATATAAAAGAAAAGGAATATAGGAGAATGATAAAAATAAAATAAAATACAAAAAATAAAAGATAAGGGGAAAAAAAGCAAATCTATTTTTTTTTTGTGCTTAGTTGCCTCCCAGTAAGCGCTTTTATTTTATGTCATTGGCTCGACATGTTGCAGGCTCATTCTTCATAGATTGGTTCATCTAACTCCGCAGAAACAATGAGTTCTGTCGACCTTGAGTACTTTGTTGGTTTCTAAACTTGTAATTTCAACTGCACCATAAGGAAAAACATTAGAAACAAAAAAGGGTCCAATCCAACGAGACGCAATTTTCCAGGAAAAAGTTTCAAACGCGAATGATAAAGAAGGACTTTGTCTCCAACATTAAACTCTTTTCTTGTAATCATTCGGTCATGGAGACTCTTAGTCTTTTTTTTAAAAAAAAAACCTTACATTCTCATAAGCATCCTTTTTTATTTCTTCCAACGTAATTCCAATCTTTTTGGGCACCAAAAGGATAGGCGCCACCCATTCACTGTCCATGATGGGGTGAATGACTCCTGCATTATGGGAAACAGTTTGCAAAGCCAGTGTTGATTCATGCACGTTTTGGGGAAAACATATATGCCTCTCCATCTCTTTTAACTTGGTAAAATCATAGACATATCTCAAAGCTATGCTTAATCAATCCTCATTATCAAAATCATAAACTTGTTGCACACACTTATCAACTTAGTCATAACATGTGATAGAATAAACATTGCAATAAGGATATGTCATTGCATCATGAAAATTAAATTTTTTCATCTCCTACCTCCATAGACAAAGTATCTTTATCACAATCAATCTTAGTGTTGGCAGTTTTCAAGAATGGTCTCCCAAACGATATAGGAGTGTTGTTTGATGAATCACAAGAATCATGTTCCATATCAAGAATATAAAAGTCACATGGAATGACCAAACTATCTATCAACTTAGGATATCTTCTATAACACCAAATGGGTAAACAAAACTATGATCCACAAGTTGTATTACAATTCTAGTTTTATTCAAAGACTCAAGACTAAGAGAATCATAAACATGTTTAGGCATAACACTAATAGATGCACCTAAATCGCACAAGGCCCTTTTGAAACTAGCATTACCAATAACACATGAGATAGTAAATGCACTTGGGTCTTTTTGCTTCAAAGGCATATTCTTTTGAACAATAGCAGATACAATTTCACCCATGCTTACCATTTCATGGCCTTTTAGTTTGAAAGCTCTCTTGGTAGTACACAACTCCTTCAAGAATTTGGCATACTTGAGAATTTGCTTGATAGCATCAAGCAAAGGAATGTTGAGTTCTACTTTCTTGAAAACCTCTAAAATCTCTTTTTCTTTGTCCTCTTTCTTTGACCTAGAAGAACTCACAGGAAAGGGTGGAATTATTTTAAAACTGGAATTCATTGAGTGAGGAGTTACCTTTGGAGTGTTGGTCGATGTTTTAGTTTGTAGAGGAGGAGGATGTTCCTTCTTTATACTTAATTCAGTTTCTATCTCTTCTTCTTCCTCCATCTCAATTTGTTTTGACCTTTTCTCTTCAAGTTCTTTCCCACTTCGCAATATGATCACACTAACATTCTCTATTAGATTCAATGCTTGGGAGGGCAATTTTCCATTCATTTGTGATTCCAATTTCCCCACACTTGAAGCTACTTGCCCCATTTGCTTCTCCAAGTTGTGAATACTTGACTTTGTTTCTTGTTGAAAAGACATGATATTTTATTGCAAGGTCACAGTGTTAGAAGCCAAAGTTTTCATCATCTCACGAAGATCATCACTGGATGATAACCCCATAACATTGGAGTTTGTGAATGGAGGGGGTTGTCTTGCTTGATAATTCTGTTGGGGCTGAAATCCATGGGATGGAACTGTCAGCCTTGATTGCCTTGTTGAGGTGGGTTCCCATAACATAAGTTTGGATGTTCTCTCTATTCGGGATTGTACATGTTGGAAAAGGGATCATATTTACGTTGGGCATGTCTGTTGAATCCTCCATCAACTGCATGAACATATGCAATAAGGAACATATACTACAAACTTTCACATGATATACATTTCCACAAGCCAAAGAACGCACAAGAGAAGTAAGATCATTAACTTTATTTTCAAGGTTAGAAATACTTACCTCATTTACTCTTTTGTTTGCGAAGTCTCCAGGCGTGCCAAATTATTTCGAGTTGGCTACCATGTTTGAGATCAATTGGCGTGCAGCCTCGGGTGTCTTATCTACCAATGCCCCTCCACTTGCAGCATCAATGATACTACGGTCAGTAGGCATCAATCCTTCATAGAAATATTGAATGAACAGCTGATCGGGTATTTGATGATGAGGACATTGAATACACAGTTGCTTTAAATCTTTCTCAATACTCGAAAAATGTCTCTCCATGAGATTGTCGAATCCCACATATTTCTTTTCTTATGTTCGCAATTCGAGATGCTGGGAAATACTTTTCAAGGAAAATCTTCTTCATGGCATTCCAAGTTCCAATGGAACCTGGGAGAATAGAGAAAAATCATGTCTTTGCTGCCCCTTTTTAAAGAGAAAGGGAAAGCTTTCAACTTAACATGTTCTTCATCAACTCTGTTCGATTTCATGCCAACACAAACCATATGAAACTCCTTGAGATGAGTATGAGGATCTTCTCCTGCAAGACCATTAAATGTTGGTAGCAAATGTATAAAACCAGATTTGAGCTCAAAGTTTACATTATTGTCGATGTTTATGCACAATGGCTAATTTTCCACGTTAAGAGCAGCAAGCTCCTTGAGTGTTTGTTGTCGTGCAACAACCATGGTGTTGAGGCGAGCTTCCTTTCATAACCTGCGTAAAGTTTTTTCTATTTCGAGATCCAACTGCACTTGACTTTGATTAGTAAAACGGGTTACTGGCATAAATCATCAAGAAAACTCAAAAGAAACCAACCACACAAGAGATCCAAAACAATGCAAATTGTACAAAAATTCCACGCTAGAAAACTAAAACTGCCCAAAAACCCTAGAAAACAATGGAATTTGGCCTTGATAGGGTGGGGCTAGTGAATATTCACTAGTCCTGTTTAGAACATCGTTTTTCTTTAGAAAATAAAAGGCCGATACGTAATTCCACCAAAACATCTGTTTTGAACAGTACCGCTGCCGTAATAAACAGTACCGCAGCAAGCAAAAATTATGTTTCTCTTTTTTTTCCAGAAAAATAAATAACAATCACAACAAATAAAAATAATAGCACAAGAATCAACTAAAATTACTTCCCTGGCAACGGTGCCAAAATTTGTTGCGATGTCGCGGTCGCACAAATTAATTACCCTAGCTTCAAACACAACACGCAAGATAGTATAAAGCAAGCAAGGGGTCGATCCCATGAGGAAGATTCAAGTCAGCTTTTTATGCTATATGATATACAGTTTGGGGGGGTTTGGACGTTATCTAGGTTAAAGCAAAAGAAAACAGAAAACTATGAAACAAAATTTAATAAAATCAGAAAATTATCAGGAAAACAAACCTTGGTTGCAAGCACACATCCACCTACAAAAATCAGAACTGATCATGGAAATGAAACATCAATTAATATTCTTAACATTGGTTAATTAACGGATCTGCCGTATAACTAACCATAACCATCAAACAACCACAGTGTCTGCACTAGTAATTTAATTCAATACCAGCCTTAAGAACTAGATAAGTTGATTAATCAAGAAAACATAATTGTCCGCAGTCTATGTTTGATTTGATTGAATGTTCTTTTTAAGATTAATAACGTAGATTCGCCACAATTATTAAACTCAGTTGCTTCACAAGTTCATATACCACAACTCTGGTTTTAATATCAAACTTAGCAATAGATTGTCTACAATAATAACTTAGAGTTCGCTCTAGCAATTAAAATAAAAAATCATACAAAAAATAACCATAGTAGACCAAACATATTCATCATATAAACTGAAAAGAAAAGGTAAAATAAATCTCACAGTTCTTGAAATCCGAAGGTTTCCGTATCCTTGCAACTAAGAAAAAGTATTTAGTCTTGCATGTTTGTTGAATAACTAATCAAAAAGAAGAAAGAATGCATAGTTTCGAGTTTTTTAGAGGAGGGGGGCGTTTTTCTCCTCTAGGCTGGCTGCCCCCCTTCTCTTCTCTCATTCTTTTTATATCCTAGGAAACCCTAGTCTCTATTTTACAAAATAGTCCTCCCTTAAGTAGACTGTTTACATTTAAGTACTTCAATAACTATTTTTCTAAAAAAGGAGAAATAACCTTGCATGAAATCTTCAAGCTTTGACTTAGAGGAGCTAAATTACTGAAATAAAAACTTGGATATCGGTTTAGATGCTTTAGAATGTAATTTGGACTCATTTCTTCACGAAACCTGTTTGCTGGCAGAATTTAGTTGTCATCTTTGAAAAATCATATCCTCCTCATATGACATCGTTGTTTGCTTAACTTTGGAGCGTTTATATGCCTTTGAGTCAGGAATCCAAAACAATTGAGTTTGAATCAATTGGATTTCTGTGGCTCCAGATATTCAAGTCGGAATGACTGAAAGTCAACACTAGCAGATTACGAGATTTGACTTTGAAGGCTGTGATTTCCATGCTCTTTCTTATTTTATTTTCTTGCCTTAGATGTCCAGAAAGGTATGGATAACACTTTTTAATTTCATTGGAATCACTTCATTTCAACCTCTAGAGCTCACACTCTGCACAAAACATCGACTGAAGGTCAAATCTGTCAATTATCTCCAATTTACTCCTTTTTGCATCTTTCATCCAAAAGTGCCTTCAAAACATAAAACAAAGAATATCATTGTATTTTAAAACATAAGCAAAACACTAGTTAAATGTGGGTGAAACTATCGAATAATATGATTGCATCATTTACCTAGGCAAACCAAATACGAAGTTCATGGAAATATCTACCAATGGTTTCTTAGGTACAGGCAAAAAAGTATATAAATCATGTGGTTGAAATTTAGAATTTTCTTTCCCACATGTAATGCATATATCACATATGCGTTGCATATTTTTTTTATTTTAGACCAATAAAAATATTCATGCAACACATCCAAAGTATTAACAACACCAAAATGGCCCATTAAAGCACCCTCATGTGTTTCACATATAAGCAATTCATGCATAAAACTCAATGGCACATACAAATGATTCTCTTTGAGCAAATATTGATCAAATCTATAAATTTGCCAAAGACAAATATAACATGCATTAAAAACATTAGCAAAACCACCATCATTCACATACAATTCTTTTTACATATTTAAATCCTGGCATCCTAGCATTCAAAGTAGATATAAAAAACATACATTCATGACAACGCATTAGCCACTATGTTTTTTTTTTTTTATCTTGCTTGTATTTGATCATATACAAAAAAGTCTCAATAAACTCCACCTATTTAGCATATCATTGATTCAACTTACCCCATCCTTTCAAGTGTTTTAAAGACTCATAATGAGAATGAATGATGAATTCCTTAGGCCAAATATAATGCTACCACGTATCCAACATCCTCACCAATTGATATGCATCATGATTCTAACATGGAAGAGGCTAATTCTAATGTGTATGGGCATTCAGATGATCCAATAGCGAGAGCTCAAACAAAACAACTATAAAGTACCTTAACAAGTTAGATTAGTGCGACTAAAGTGAGTTTGGAGGCTTGTTAACTGAATGAAAATCGTTCAAATTTGTTTGTTTGTTTGTTTTCAAATAAGACTTGGGTCATGATTTGGGAGTTTAGAGAGTTTGGGTTTATTTTCAGCCCATAGGCCAATATGGTTCGAATTTTCACCACCTTACTGCATTGGAAAATAAGCCTATTATATATTCCAAATATCATATTTCCAGATTGTCCAACCATGCATGTATTGGAGTTGTGCGTGAGAAGTTATGGTTGTTTTAATTTTTATGTCTATGTATGAGTTTTAATTTTCTAAACAAAGTAATTTATTTGGGTCTTAATTATATCATTTTGGTATTTCTAATACTTAGAGGGTTATTCCAAGTATATAATGATGTTTCAAACCAAGTAGTAAGAACTTTTGTAAATAATATAAAACTTTTCAACTTCTCATTTAGAAAGATTTCTTCCTTGTTCTTCCATTTTTAGAATTAGTTGAAGAACAAATCAGACTTATCACTTTTAATCACAAAGAGTGTGGTGTCTTTATCTTAATTGGAATTCTTTTGTAGCGTTTCCAACTGATCAAAGAGTTTCATTCAAAATTCATGTAATTTTCAGCCTAAACACCATAAGAAAAACCATATAACCAAACCTACCTTCCTTCATCTTCATATCAGATTGCTAGTTTGTTTAGGTTAAGAACCCAAGGCATATCATTCAAGCTTAAAAGAGAAACAAGGTGGTGGTTGTGTCAATGTAGCTAGCACTATTCTTGTTAAGAAATTAATTTAACTATTGTAAAGCATCATAAACCTTATAAATTGTAATGGTTGAATGAATGTAGTGAAGTAAAAGTAACCAAGAAGGTCTTGATTTTCTTTTTTATTTGGAGATATATAAGGTGTGGAAAAATTAAAAAAAAAAACAACTAGATTTTTATGCAAAAGAGGGTAAGACTACATTTGTTTTTCATGTTAACAAGCCAATAGTTGTACTTGTATATAAGAAGATTTATTTAATGCTAACAATCTCAATTTTGTTGTTCCTAGTATGATTGTTTCCTTATTGGAGGATTTTGATGATATCTTTCTCGAAGATATTTTTAGCGGTTTATCATCGTTAAGAGAAATAAAACATCAAATAAATTTTGTACTCAGAGTTACAATTTTTAACCGAATAGCATCCCAAAGTAATACTTAAGAGGAAAATAAAAAAAATAAAAAAAAAAACTTTAAAGACAAGTGAAAGAATTAATGACTAAAAAGTATATTCACGATAGCTTGAGCACATATGTTGTTTTGATTTTAGTTGTGCCTAAAAAATATAGAACTTAAAATATTTGTGTTAATTATCTGCTATCAATAATATAATGATAAAGCATTTATATCCTACCCAAGGCTTAATCACACCACGATAGAAAAGGCATTTATGCCCATAAATTGGATAACTTCAATTAGTGATATCAATCAACTTAAATGCCTGTAAATTGGATAACTTCAATCAACTGTCAGCGTTTAGAACATGAAATAAACATCATATCAGTTCTATCAATTCATGGACTAAAAAGGTGTTATCCACCAGAGGTATGTACCGAGTACCGAGTACCGACAGTCACCATGAAATCATTGGGCTAGCAGGAATCCTCCCATGAGAATAAATCTATGCGCAAGTGCCATCTCAAACATCATCACTTCACATGCACATCAAAACACATTCTGTAGAGCACCTCATCATATACAGATCAGCATGTTCACAAAGACGCAAGAACACACAATTCAGTCATACCCATCATCAGTACCTGGATTCCTGCATTGTTGCCTGTTCTCCAAGCTTCTGTAACTTCTGGATATCATCTTTTCCAACACTACCACCATGGGAAATGGGCGATGAAATATTAGCTGCCGCTTTGTCCTTCAGTTCCTCAATCTCCCTCTGCCGATTCGTTAAATAAATAAAAATCAGCCCTTTCCATCCAAGAAAAATACTGCTAAAATCACAGCCAATCCTTTCCAACTTCCTTTTTTTTATTATTTATTTTCCTGCAATTTATCAGGAGCCAAACACACTTAAATTAAATAAATAAATATGTCCAAAATCGACAAATAAAAAGTAAGTAGCACTAGTATTCGAAGAAGAAAGGTTGCATTAAGCATGATTATTAAACCCACACCGACTTGAGATTGGTTGACTTGGTAGCTTGACCGAGTATGGTGAAAAACTGGTAAGAGCAAAAAAACAGTCAAACCCAGTTGATTCACCGGGTCGACCCGTGACCCGAGCAATTTAGAAAACCCGATAAAATATGTTTTCTCTCCTAACTAGATATCTCTTTTTTATATATTTTTTTAGTTGGTTATTAATTCTTTTTAAAGTTCACGATATAAATACTAGAAAAATATTTTATTTTTTTAATATAGGATTTAAAATCTTTTAGTATAGTCAATATTCATAAGAAAAAAAATTATTTTTTTAATGTGGAATTTGAAGTTTTTTAATATATATATTTTATGTTTACATGAAAAAAATTATATTTTTTTAATATAGGATAAAAAAAATTTAGTTTAAATACTTTAACATGGGATAACATAGTATCTTTTTAATGTGGGATAATATAGTATCTTTTCAATATAAAATAAAAAAAACTTTTGAAATAATCTTTTAAATTTTATTATTTATAATATATATAGCATATATTTGCATGAATTATTTTTTAATTTTTTTATATAAAATATTAAAATTTTAAATATTTTTTTTTATTTTTTTAAATTAATTTAAATTAACCCAAATTAATTCATATAACTTAAAATTCAGTTTTTTAACCGATTAACTCTCAAATCAGGTGTGATAACCATGGCAAAAAGAGCTTCGTTTTCTTTCTCCAAATCGTGAACTCTTTTCTCGTAATCCAGGTTCTGTTGTGGTTGGTTATCGTCGTCTTTAGACGGTGGAGAGGAATTGGCGTGTTGCTTGATCGCTTCGATCCGCGATTTCCCTTCTTCGTTTTAAGTGCCGATTATTGGATCGAATCGATGTAATTGGATCTCTTCCTCACTGACTCATTTTCAAGTGAAGCTGCGAAATAATTTTTTTCTTCTTTTTATTTGAATTTGGTTTGGTTTCCCTCTTCCGTTTATTGAGTACAGCACTCTCACTTAAGTTTTTCAATTTCGTTTTTGATAAATATTTGGTTTTTTTAATTGAAATGAAATATTTCAGTTTCGAAGTGTTTCGACGTGTCGTTTCAAGATTGTACTGTTTATATATGTGTATGTATATATATATATAAATTCAACAAACATAATTCAAATTCAAGATAAATTAATTATAAATTATGCAATACAAACACAATGCCAAATAAATATAATTTTAAAATTTAAAATATTCCTAAATAGTTAAGATTAAATAGGTTTTTAACTTAAAGTAATTCAACTTAAACAAAATATCAAAATATTATGAAAATAAAATATTTTAACACAAATATTTTAAATATAAAGTTAGGTCAATGTTATCAAGACTAATTGAATCTAAAGTATCTCTTGTTTTGCTCAAATTCTTACAAAGTATAAACATGAAAAAAAACAACATGAATATAAACCATATATATTAGTGTTAAATCTATTTTAAAAAATTAATATCATTGTTAATGAAAATAGTAATAATAATTTTCAATATTATTATCAATATCATTGTTATTAAAAATAGTAATGAAAAAGAGCTTTTTATAATTGGGTGGTTTAATTAATTAAATTGAACAAGGTTCAATTTGATTCAATAGCTTTTCAACAGAACATGTGGAACGAAACCGGAACGTTCCGGGCGGAATTTACCAGAAAAATCCGGAACGGACCAAGATTTAAAATGAGATGAAATTTGTTTCGTTTTGTTCCATTTTTTGAATTGGTATGGAATGTTTCGGTCATTCCGGGTGAAACGAAACGAAATTGACAACCTTGCTCTCACTCACTCTCACTAATCACACTATACCCGACTTTCAAAATATTTTTTACCACGATTGGTTATTTTTACCATTGCAAACCAATTATTTACTCTCGTTTCCAAAAAGGAAGGACTTTTCAATTATTTGCATTATTACGAGGCTAGCCTGACGGTTTCAGGAGTATTTAGGAACACAATGTGAATCATATTCTTTTAAATTTTAAAAAAAATTATTTATTTAAAATAAAAAAATTTATATTTTTAGATCGTTTTGATGTGTTGATGTCAAAATTAATTTTTAAAAAATAAAAAATTTTATTTTAATGCATTTCTAAACGAAAAGCATTTAAACCGTCACCACTACTATAATTTCAGAAACACTAGAAGGATTTGGTGAGTTAAGGTTTTAATTAGGTTTCAAATAAATAAAATTTGAGCTTGTAATTAATTTGATAAAACCTAAATAATCTTGTGTAACTTAAGTGAAACATAATTTTTTTTAATAAATCAAAAAATTAAAAAAATTAATTTATGAATACTTAACCTCATATATTTTTTTTATAGCCTACATCTATATGAAATAGCTATGTATAGCCTACATCCATATAAATTGTTTCTTAATTTTTAGACGTGGAATATATATATATATATATATATATATATATATATATATATTAAAACCCAAACATTATTATTTTTAATTTTTTCAATAAACCTGGGTCAACTCATGTGACTTGAGACTCCGGCCCTTAGTTAGATCA
>Ga0325404_1005153_pt1 | contig 13805 bp, 12 predicted proteins | sample PopdelMetagenome_18_FD_205664 | JGI IMG/M metagenome (GOLD analysis project Ga0325404, IMG submission 205664) | Populus deltoides microbial communities from Bellville, Georgia, United States - Xylem-Control-R1 | ecosystem: Host-associated > Plants > Phyllosphere > Stem > Wood/Secondary xylem... | reverse complement strand
TAACATAAAAAACTAGGTCACACCGTCTAAACCTCCTACTTAGATAATAAGATGCAAATAACTTGATTGAAAGGAAACTGAAAAAAATAACAAAGTTTTTTTTTCAAAACGAACAACTCCAAAGCATATAATAATAAAAAAACAATATCAACCTGTGTTAATATTTCAAAATCATGATCTAGCTAGTGACTAAACTGGAAGCACCCCATCTAGAAAGCTAGTTTTTTAAAACATGACTCGACTTTATAGGTTGACTCATGATCTGGAACTTGAATTGGTCTAGGTTTCAAAAGAGATTAAGGGAGAATTGATGCGGTGTAAAATGGTTAAAAACCCGGGTTGACTTATGTCTTGGTTAACCCAGGAAAATCCAGTCAAAATTCATTGATTATTTTCCTTTATTTTATTTTTTCTCAAAATGATGTCATTTTTACTTTTTATTTTTATAACATAAATAGACTTGGTTGACGTCAACCCACTTGACTCGTAACCTAGTACTTGTTCTGGATCGTCTTTTGAGTCGGGTCTAAAAACTATGAGAAAAAACACGTAGATCAAATTTCAATAAATCAAATATCAAAAGATGAAATAAAAAAATCAAGAATAAAAAAATAGCAATTAAAAAAATAAAGACCTCACTTGAAAACAAATGAGACAACAACCTAAAACTTTGAATTAAAGGAAAAAATTGAAAAAACAAAATCAAATTAACATAAGAATTCAAAATAAAAAATAAAAATCATGAGAATGATGATCAAATTAAAAAAAATTACAAAATCACGATTATGGATCTAATGATGAAATTGAAAACAAATTAAAATTTAATAAAAGGGTTAAGAATCAAAATTAGAAATCAAAATATTGAGAGTCGAGCTTGGAATATCATCAAATCTTGAATTTAAAGGAAAAATTAAAAAGAAAAATCAAATTCACAAAAGAATCCAAAATAAAAATCAAGAGAATGAACACTAGATTTGAAAAAATTAAAAATAAGATCATGAATCCAATGATGAAATTAAAAACAAATTAAAATTAATAAAAGGGCTAAGAATGAAAATTAAAAATTAAAACATTCAGGGTCAAACATGAAATATTATAAAATAAAAGGACTAATTTGATATAAAAGTAAATATCAAAGGATGAAATTGAAAAAAAATATTAAATTTGATATAATTAAAAGAATAAGGATCAAACGTGATAAAATTAACAAATAACATAGCCTTTTGATTTTTGGCAAGGGCAACAAGTCTTTCGAGGCTTAAGAGAGAGAAAAGAGGAGAAAAAAATATCATTGAAGCTATATCGTGTATGGAGAGGCTACACACGCCCCATCATCGTGAAAATAGTAATGAGATGCATTGAACGCGCAACTTCTTTTTTATTTAAAATAATATTATATTTCAATTAAAAGACTGAAATGTCCACAAGTCAACTTTCTAATTACAAAAAAACCAACTGGAAACGACAAAAACACCTTTAACCGTAATCTTCAGAAAACAAAATTCAAAGGCTAATTTGGGTACTGTACTTTTTTTTTTTTTTTGAAATGTCTTACGAGCCCCTCGCCCCTTCAGTTTAGTTAATTAATTAATTTTTTTTTTTTAATATCCACGGTAAAATGGGAGTGCATGAATTTGATGAAGGTCAATGTTGCACAGCCCATGTCAAAGAGCCTGCGAGGAATTTAGAGGTAACAGGAAGTACACGATAAGACACCACACATAATTGATTCCTGCCATCAATACAAAAGGAATTGATCAGTTCCTACTCTCTGGAATCAACCACAGGGAAGGAGCCAATTGGAAAAGACTAAAGAAATACAAAAGAAGGAACAATAATGCAGCATAAAATAAGAGGTGTATAGTCCCTTTAGATTTTTGGTAGGCTAGGCGTCTTAGGGAAGTTTAAAGAAATGAAGAAAATGGTACATCTTGCCATGGCATTATGTGCATGTCCTAGTCCTATACATGTCATGCAAGAAGGAAGACAGTAATTAAGGTCTGATTGTCTCTGAGGTGAAGATCACCCTTCAAGTTACAAAGCATAAAAAAAAACAAAAAAAAGAAAAAACACAGTCCATGTTGCCATGGCATCGTATACATGTCATGCAAGAATGCAGGTGGTTCTTAGGGCCTGTCTCTCGGTGAAATCTGCGGTTCAGGTTAAAATGAAATTAAAAAAAATGATACTTTTTGACTTGGATTGCAATTTTAAACATAGATAAACGCGTAGATAAACTGTTATTAATATTATGATGTTTTTGAATTATTTTAATATGTCAATATTAAAATGATATATAAATTTCATTTTATTTACTTACAAACTACAATTCCAAACTGCATCAACAAGACACAGTTGCACAAGAAAGGTGATGGTGAATTTGATAGGTGTAGATGTTGTTTCAAACTGTATTTCATGAAAATTTATTTATTTTATTTAAAATAATTTATTTTATATTTTCAAGTGTTAATATCAAAAATAATTTTTTAAAAATAAAATTTTATTATTTTAATATATTTTTAAATAAAAAACAAAGTAAAAAACAACTGTTATTTAAATACCACGCACTCTTCATGAATACTGAACCCATGCACTCTGGATTTATCTGCATAAACTTTTAAAGTGGAGAGAAAGTGAGAATCTTTTTGTGGGACTAGTGACTTATACTGTTTTGCTTGCTCAAGCTGTAGATATGTTCTTATCCCAGTTGTAGCTGCGAGTTGTAGTACTTGTGTTTTGTGTGTAGGCAGGCAGTTGAGTTGATTGTCATGAGGAGAAGTTGCTCAAAAATCAACAAAAACATCACCAAGTACATTGGCTAAGACTTTGTGACAGTTAAGTTGAGAGACTATTAAGTCATATGTCATAAATGCTTTTTTCCTTTCTTTTATAGTTTCGGTTTATTTAGTCTTAACACAACAATGCCTTTTCTCTGACTTATCTGACTCTCCACCACAGTCCCCCCCACTCTCTCTTCTTCCCTTTTGCTTTCCCATAATACCCATCATCTCTATCACTCTCTCTTTCCATTATCACTCCTCTATTTGTTCAAAGAAACCAACCCACAAGCTGGTTTTGTCTTGAGATGATAATCAACCAACCATTCAGGGGAATAGCACTAGTTAGCCAGATGTTTGTTTCCAGTTTCTAAGCAGTGCTCTCATTCATTCTTGATTCCCACTAGCTAGCTTGGCAGCAGCAGCAGCAGCAGCAGCAGTAAGTTTCACTTTCTATTCAGGATGGGAAAGCTGTACTTGCTATCTTATTCTCTTTGTAGTAGCTTTTGTTTAGCTCTTGCTGTTTTTCTTCTTCTTTTTTTGCAAAGAAAGTGTGTGACTTGATGATTAATATATGTCCTTTGATGTTCTTATTCTGTTTCTGTTCTTTCCTTACCTCTCTCTTTTGGAATCTCTTCTTGTGGTTTTGATGGCTGCTCTACCTACTTCAGGTTCTTTCACTGATAATGACTAACGAGATTGAACTTCTTCAAAAGCAATCTATTCTGTTTTTCCTAGTTGCGTACATGAATTAAGTTTCTGCAAACATGGATTTTGTTGTTTTCTACAACAGAAAATGGCATGATACTTAATTTTGATCAATCGTGTTCATAAATACCACCAAGGAACTGAATTTGCTTTGGTGAAATGCTATGTTGATCAATATTCATGGTTTGCATAGAAGTATACACTATCTGCCCTTTCTTCAAGCAAGACTGCTACTTCTGCTAGGTCATATTTACTTAACTAGGTTCTCTTCCTTGCAAACTTGACTTATTTGCATCAAATTCGGATACCCGTGTCTGTTCATAATTCCCCAGACAAAGAGAATCAAATAAGTTTCTAATCTTGAACAGAGGATTTTAACTTTACCTTTTTGTGTTTCATCTGATAGGCTTTGTGCTTTCCTTTCCTTCAACTAAATTTTAGCCCTTCAAAATTTTGACTTAGGACATGATATTGGTCTAGCAATATGAGAATATCTGTTTCGTTTTCTCTTGCCCTTTGGTTTTATGTTCTAAAATGCTTGGAATCATTGAGATTTGAAGCTTAGCTTATTTCACATGTTTCTAGTTTCTATGTATTTTGTCTGGATTAGGATGCAGCTTGATCTCTTTATATTCTGTCAGTTGTTAATTTTATTGTCTCCATATTTTTCTTGAGATAAAGAGAGTCCTGTTTCTATTAATGCCTAATGCCCCCATCATTGTCCAATGTATATATATAATCGTGGAGGAAACATGGCCTCATAGTAGCTCACAGTGGACCACTGGAGAGAGGGCATGCCACAGAGGTCAAATCCTTTTGTGTTTGAATGCATTATGCATCAAGTCACTTAGGTTCGATTATGACAGCACAAGTTCAATCAAATGCTTTACAACATTGTAGGTTTTGCTTCAAACAATAGTCATTAATTCACCTTTTATCAGTAAAAAAATGTGAGCTTGGTAAGGTTTATGAACCACTAGGATAGCAGTGTGTTGCTGTTCTAGTTACAATAATCTTGTAGGCCAAAAGACCAGAAGTTGGAGACTGTTATAATATATTCATGTTGTGGAAATGATAATGGATTATTTCTCGGCCTCAACCTTCAGATTCTTCTTATCTTGCCCTCCTTGTTTTGCTATCTGTTTGCTTGTTTCCTTGAGTATTTTTTTTTAAATTTCATTACTCTTTGTGCTAAATTAGTAGTTGTCATCATGTTTTTACACAGATTTAAGAGTTCTTAATCTATGTTTTTGTTTTGGAGGTTGCCTTGCTGATAAATTTCTTGCTATAACTTTCAGAATCGCACTCAGCTCCTACAAGTTTAACTGTGGAACACTATTTACTCATCATGTCGAATTCTGCAGGTTGAAAACATCTTGTTTCAACTGACTCAATCTGGCTCCTGCTCAGAAACTATAAATGTGAAGTATCTCCTTGTGGTATTAAGTAAAATCATCAAAGAAAGATGAAACCAATTATTGATCTTGAAGTTGAAGCCACCTCAGAAAATGTTTCTGAAGTTAGCAGCCAAGTAGCTTCCAACTTATCAAACCAAGAAACTTCTGCAGCCCCCTCCAATGACAGCCTCACTAACTCTTCCTATCTCACAAATGCCATAGCAACTCAATCTGGTTCGGAAATGGTTTCCCTTGACTTAACCCTTTGCTTCAATAATGATGAGTTAGGTGGGAGGGACCCAGTGGGACTTTCATTGTCAAGCACAAGTGAGAGTAGCAATGAACCTGCATCACGTACTACTGCTGAAGCAATACCACGGGTATTTTCTTGCAATTACTGTCAGCGCAAATTCTTCAGCTCTCAGGCACTTGGTGGACACCAAAACGCTCATAAGAGAGAAAGAACATTAGCTAAGCGTGCAATAAGAATGGGTATTTTCTCGGAAAGGTATGCCAGCCTAGCATCGTTGCCTCTACATGGATCCTCATTCCGATCCCTAGGGATAGAGGCACATTCTTCAGTGCACCAAAACTTTGCACCACCAGTAAGGTCACTAGAACTAAGCAGCAGTGCAAGATTTGATCAAGGTTATGCAGGTCTGCCAGTATTTATGGAGGATGATGAGGCAGAGTTGCTATGGCCAGGTAGCTTTCGACAGGTAGCTGTGGCAGACGATGCTCATCAAAGTTTTGTAGTCGCAGGAAGTTCAAATATGATTTTTTTGGGGGCAACTCCACCAGTGAACTTAGATGATTCTGCGCCAGATCTCACACTAAAACTTTGAGAACATTGGTTGCAGTATTTATGCTCCGATATTATCTCTTGTATAGCAAGTTGTGCAATGGACCATGGCTGAACTTTTATATTCCCCGTTAAGAATTTGTATGTCAGTGTAGAAGAGCTTCACAGAGATTATTCTGGAGCTTCTTCGTTTGTTATATCTATGTGATTGATCCTTTTAATTTGCTGTAATTGGTAGTTCGATTATGTATTCTGTCTCTCTAATTTCTAATGCTGGTTGATCATTTCGACAGTATGCTTCAAGTACAAGTCTGTAGGCATCGCAATCGGGTCACAGATAAACTCGCAGTGGAATGTTTTATCAGCAGAGTAAAATCTGCGACAGAAATAGAAGTCTTCTTTAAGCTCTAATCTACAGTATCATTCAAACGAAAGTTTATCAAGGAAAATTGACGGGGGAAATCTCCAAGCATCATATAAATTTGCAATATCGTTGGATTATGAACATAAATTAACTATCCAACAAAGAAACTAGCAATCGAAGAAGCCAAATTACAACCAGGATGATGCAGGAGTCCAGCCATATGACTAAGCACAAAGATCGACGTGCTATCTAGTGGACTTCATGCAACTATAAGATCTAGCAGAAAACATCGATATCTAGAAACTTGCTTTTACTCGAGCTATGGCTGATCTCCTTCTCTTTATAATAGGTATTCAGTGTCAAAAGAGAAGGCCTGAATTGGGAAGTGAAGGAGCCTCTGGAGTCGAAGAAATCCTGCAGGTAGGACGCTGATCTTGTCTCCTCCTTATAAGCAGCAGAGAGCCCCTCACGGGCAATATCTTTAGACCCACTACCAGTATCCATATCTAGGAAATAAAAAAGATACCGAAGAAACAGGAGTGCAACTTTCTTTCCACACAGAAAACTATGCTTCTATTTCTCTCTCTCGCACACTATGACTAGGGTTTTTTCAATGCCTTGTTGAAGACGAACGACTAACCTGATACATGCACACGCACTTATATACTCTCCTAAACCGACCAAGGATGTATCCTGCCCTGATTCGGATGGCAGCTAGCTAAGGCCAACTTGGATTTACTCTGTTTTCAATATCCTCCATGTTAAGGAAATTTAATCCTGCTTAAATTTGGTTTACTGAGGATACTTGACAACATTCATATCCTCATCCGATTAGGATACAAATTCTCTATGTAGATTGAAACATGTAAGAAATGCATGTTTACTTTTAATCCTTGACTTAGATGTCAAAGTACGAAACAGTCCCTAAACTAAACAAATGGGCTTTCAATATATATAGATGATCGAAAGAATGAGAAACAATTTTATTAAGATTTTTTCCATCTCTTCTTTACAAAAATAGTACTCAATAATTTGTATCAGTAATTTATTTCAATCATTGTATTTTACCATTTTATTTAATATTCAACTAGTCGCGAGTTTATCAATTCCAATTGGACTGTGTATCATATGATCAAAGTAGATGATATACTCATTGCTTGCTACTGCAACTCTAGTTTTCTGAATATCTACTTGTTTTTCCAATTTGATCAAATAAGGATTCTATTATACAATATTATAATTAAAGGATCAAAATGTAGTTTGGTATTTTGTGTGTTGTGAGTTTGTGGCTCCATCCTTTGCTCTCTCCTTCATTCATGTCCAGAAGTAGGACAAGCCGACTCATGAATGGAGTCCTTGTAGTCCCAATGCCCCATACGCCAAAAAAATAAAAATAAAATAAACAACTGGAAATAATTAAATAATTGTTAACGTTTTTCATCCTTCACCAGATTTTGCTGTATAGAAATGCTTGGTAGCCCAAACCATACTACAAGCCCGTGAGACGAATTTGGAAGCCATCTTTCTGGTGCAGTTTCTTGCTCTTCCCCCACGCAAAAAACGACAGTACGCAGTAAAACAACTCAGGTGCTTAAAACATCCAATGACACTAAGAAGAAGAAAAAGGAAGATGAAGCTTCTATCAGCAAATGGGAGTGTAGAACATTTGATGGATGATCAAGGAGAAGATAGCACTGATTCTCTGGAGTCCGGCATTAAGCAAGGAAACATCCGTAACGCTCAAAGAGGGTTTTCAGAAATGAAAACAGAACTTGACAGAGAGTAAGCAGTCCAGGAGATGCTAACTGATGGTCAGACACTGGGTTTCAGGGATATATACACTCTGGTTTGTGGAATGAGTCATATATTAGATGGCATTCAATTGACTCAGAGGTGAAATCGGGGGCGTTCTAGCAATGTGAAATCTGTTAGCCTTCCTTTCATGCGAGTATGAAAATGATTTTTCATTCAAATAAAACTTAACTTTGAAGTCACCTTATGTTTTTTTGTTTTTTTATGTTTGTTTGTTTTTTCAAGTTTCCTAGATGTATAGTTACCTTTCTAAGAAATCACTTGAATTTTCAGAATTCGTTTGTTTTGGACAAACACCAATATAATTTCTATTTTTGCACCGAACTTTGAATTCCCAAAAATTCTTGTGAACATGTGAGATTATGCATAGTTTTGGAAAAAATAAAAACATGTTATGAGCACAGGAAAATACATGATCTTATTAACAAGAAGACTCAGTTGATAAAGAAAGTCTTGTGGCATTATGAGCCAAATTACTGACAAGACTGAAACAAGTTGAAACCAACATGATTAAACAAAAGGCAATAATAGGGCAGGCCTCATCCTTCCATTTTGGTAAATCTCCTCTTAGGCTAGCCTCACTATAATAATTCTTGGAATGATGGGGATAAAAACTATGGTTGGAATTTGAGTCCTTCAAAATTCATGCTACCCTTTTGCACCCTACCTGGACCATTGATACTTTTAGATTCCTCAAACATTCCATTGCTAGTGCATTTCTAATCCATCGCTTCAAGCATGATTAGGTAGAGAGTTCGTGTTCACATTAGGAATGTCTTCAAATGTTATCAACCCTGCCTTGATTAATTGCAGAAGCTTTCTCTTATAGGTGTTGCAAGTATGAATGTCATGTCTGGCAACACTAACATGGTATTCGCAAGTGAGCTCTAGCTTATACCAGCCGGGGTAAGGGGACTGCAAAGGTGCCAGAGGTTTGGGAGCTATATGTCCGATGCTTAATAACTTCTGGTACATCTCATTCAGGGGTAGCGGTAATGGAGATAGTTGTTCTTGGACTCGTCCAATTTGGCTTTGGCTTAAAAGTTTTGGGGCTCAGGTTTTTTGATGTTGGTAATTTGGGATGGAGTGTGGTAGTTTTGGGATGCGTTTTTTCTACTCTTATAGCCATCTTCAACATAGTTGACCTCTTTTCTTTCGAAGCCTCTTTTCTTAGTGAGTGCAGAAATTCTACCACTCTTGACGCCTTGTTCTATGCGTTCACACACTACCACAATGTTAGTGAATTGCTGGGCCGAACTACCCATAACATGCTCGTAGTATGGTGCCTTGAGTGTGTTGGCAAATAAAGTGACCATCTCTTTGTCCAGAAGTGGGGGATGTACTTGAGCAGCTAATTCCCACCATCTTTGAGCGTATTCCCTTATGCTTTCTTTGTCCCTTTTCTCTATATTGGACAAGCTGGTTCTGTCGGGAGCGATGTCCATGTTGTACTTGTACTACTTGACAAAAGCATCCATCAGATCCTTCCATCTCTGGATTTTTGTGTTGTCCAATCTCATGTACCAGCTCAATGTTGTCCCACTTAAACTATCTTGAAAAAAATGCTCAGTAGTTTTTCATCATGTACTACCTCTACTATTTTATTGCAGTGTAGGACTTGAGGTGAGTCATGGGGCATCGTGTTCCACTATATTTGATGAACTCTGGAACACGAAACTTTTTCGGGACAACCACATTTGGGACCAAACACATCTCTGCTACCCGAACTGGGTCATATAAGTCTACCCCTTCAATGACTTTGATTTTGGCTTCCAACGCCTTTATCTTATCTTGATCAATGCTATCAGATGACTTGGCCTTATGGGACTCGTTAGCAAATGCCTCTATGACTGTCGGGACTAGTGCAGGTGTTGCTGACTACACAAATATTGGATTTTACTAAGGCTCTTGACCATGTTCACTCATTCTTTCTTCAGGCTGAACTGTAGTCGGAGCCTGATTAACGATGACCAGTCGGTTAGAAGGACCTACACCAGAGGTATTTCTCAGTGTTTGCTCGAGTAAGCTAGTGAGGCGAGCCACGCTTGTCTTCAGAGACTCCAACTCTTTTTGAAAATGGGTATCACAGTGAGCACACTCTTCATCTTCCATGTTTCTTGCTTGAAGTCAAGTGTTGTAGACTTTTTGGGGACCTATATTTCAATCTGATGCATGTATGTTATTTACAATGAATTAATGTATGTGTATGGATACAAATGTATGTACATGCATATTAGGGAGCTCATACTCTAAGGATAGGTTTTGGGTCATTACATGATGAGTGACTTTATACCTAGTCTCAAAAGGGGTCTCTTGTTGTCCTAGTGATCACCCTCATGAGAGCAATATGAGGGCTCAGTAGGTAATGAGATGACATGAACACCAATCATTACCAGTCTAAGCACTCATGAAGAGTTGGGGTTTACACAAACTTAAACCTTGACTAACAGTCGTAAGGTAAGTTGTTAGTCCCCTACTTAACCTAAAGTTTTTCTCAGTGTAAACTCTCATAAAATATGAATGATTCATGAAACAATTTTATACAATACATGAACAAATATGTACAAAATTAAAGCGTATGAGCAAATGAGGAAATGCATATTAACAATAACACACAAACCAAACAATAAAACATGATAATCAAACATAAACAAAGCTTAGTCCACAAGGTCCCTAGCGGAGTCGCCATTCTGTCGCACGTGTGCGGTCTCACGATGAATCGTCCACCCTCAGGTATATGTAAGTCTATCTGACAAATATGGGAAAACAAGAAATTCTTGTCTTTCATCAGTGAAAAATTTAAATGGGAGTCGTCACCTAGTATTCTGGTCACTAGGAACCGTAACTGGTCTCAGAGATCGGGTACGGAGATTGGTTGCGTAAAGAGAATGTATTAGCACCCCAACTACGCCCTACCTAAGGTAAACTACATTGTTTTGATGTCTGATAAAATCTAAGGTCTTCCTTGTAGTTCCACTGGTAAAAAAATAAAAATAAAAATAAAAGATTGAAACAATAAAATAATTATCAAATTTCTTCTTCTTTCACCTATTCATCTGTTATAATGAATAGGACTGAAGGTGCAAATTTTCTTCTATAGAAATGCTTGGCAAAATATAGTAAATGTTTTCAAAACATGGATGTTAATGGCAGGCAATTAACCAACTTCCGAACTCATTTGCGTAATAGATATAGCAGTCAATTGGCCCGTGTTCCAGTGTGGATCGAATTGCTTTTCTTGAAACTCAACAATTTAACTTTTTATCTGATTCAATTTTCCAACTAAATAGCAAGAGAACTAACTTGAATCAAATTGATGATTTTATGGGCTCAAATATAATTTTTTTGACTGGTAAAAATATGACTTAACTGTAAAAAATAATTTCAAGATGATATCTATTTTCAAAAAAATTATTGAGACAATGGAAAATTATCTCAATCTCAAAACCCAAGTAACTTGTGTCGTGGACTCCATTGAGTTTAATAACGTTTTTCTTTCTAAACTATTTTTTTTAATTATATTCAAAATTTATTTCTTAACTAATTCAATATTAAAGAATAAAATCAAGAAAAAACTATTAAAAACAATAAAAGGACCAACAATAAAAAAAAAACATATCTACCTAGTTGGTGCACTCGTCAAACCTATGAACCAGGTAACCTGGGCTAGCACGTCAAACCTATGAATCGGGTTATTGAATCTAATGGGATTATAATTTGTATTTTGAAAAACTATTTTTTATTTAACTACATGATAAACAAATAGACGATCGCAAAATTAAACACCAACCTAATACTGAGATGTTGAAAACAATAATGAAAAAAAGAAAAAAAAGTTAAACTCGTCAGACCTTTTGTATGAAACTATTTTTTTTAGAACATGAGAAAACAATAGGTGAAGAAAAGAAGTCAAGTTCAGTAAAAAAGAGAGAAAAAAGACACCCTAACAAACCCATTTTGGATTCGTAATTTTTTTTCTTAAAGAAAAAAAATAAAAAACTAAGAGATAAATATAAATCAAGATATTTACTATTGTAATATAAGTAATTTATATGCTTGTGTTTAATGAATTTATTTATTTCAATCAAATTGAAATAGAAATCGTCAAACACATAAGATATTTTGGATAAAGTAAAGAAAAAACAACTATGCAACGCTGCATATATAAAAAAAATCATAATTTTTTTTAATTTCTTAAAATAAATTTAATATATATATATATATATATATTAAAAGAATACAACTGAATAATACAAATCTCTTAAAAAATTAAACAAACCCCATATAATTAAAAACTAATCACTATTTAAAAGAGGATAAATAAGCAAAAACAAATCATAGAGAAGTAAAATATAAATTTAAAAATTATTTTAAAAACATATAAAAAAAGTTCTAAACCAAAAAAAAAAACTAAAAAAAAAAGAAAAAGAAAAAAGCAAAAAGCAAAGAATGAGGTCAGACCTAACTCATAGCCTATGATTAAAGGGCTTGTGTGCAAGCCTTTTTTTTTTTCAAAGATAATGAGGTGGATGACATGTTGTCCACCCCAATTTTGTTTGAAAAAAAACAACGCATTGTCTGGCATACCCAGATTTTGGCTATTGCGGTGACCGAAAAATTAGGGTGCCTAATTTTTGTCCTTTAAAAATCAATTTTCAACTCCAAACACCTAGAAAACACCATCATTACCTTCTTTTACCCATCCTTAATCTCCAAAAGCACAAAAAACTATCCAAAACCAAGAATCAACCCGGAATCCAATTTCTTCCCTAGCTCAGATATGTTTTTTTAGGCATTTTCTAGGTATCAAAACACCTAATTCAACCCCCCTCATTAAATGGAACCATTTGAAACAAAAATCTAACATTTTGGTGGTCAAAATCATTGAAACAACGTCTTTCTCTCTCTAGGTCGGATTCTAGTGATTGCCTCTATCTCCTCTCACCCAATAAGGACCGAAAGTAATGAAATTAAAGTTAAGTACTGCAATGCATATTTGAAAAACACAAATGACTGATTACTTTATAGCAAAAAAATATAGGGGAAAAATGTACTTCATTAATAAATTTGATCGTGCCACCTAGATTACCCTTGTATTTCACTTCATTCACCTGTCTTGCAATTCAATCCTGACAAAAAAAAAGAGAAGTAATTGGGCTCTAATTTGAGCTCAATTGTGCAAAAGAAAAGTTTGAGGACCAAATTTAAAATTGTCAAAAATTCCATTATTGTAATCCATAATAAAATGTGAGAAGGTGAACAGTGGTGTGGCTACAGTAAAAAGAACATACCATTTAGCTTTATAGATAATAAGCAATACAAGTTGAGTCATTCACCAAAAATAAGACCTGAGTCAATTTATGAAATGAAATAGTTAATAGAATTAACTGCACGAATGAGTGAGATGCTTGTTATGCGATTTTTGGTTTACAAAAAGTTTAGAAAAGTTTAACAAGCTTGATAACAAAGATGAGCATAACTCTTGGTCTAACCGTTGGATCAAACAAATATTTTGCAAACGCATTTTATAGACCTAAATGTATAAGAAGTTAGCTAGCTATAATGAGTCGAGGTCATTTTCATGTCTAAATTAGGTCTAGAGGTTGTTGTTCATATTTTTTTTTCTTAGTAATTTTTTTTGTTTAGTTTAGGAATGCTAATTCTAGTTAGATTATATATTAACCATATAACTTTCAATAAAGATTCTTTTACTATAAGGTTACTAATATTTTTTTTTGGTGATAGATTTGATTATTTGAAGAATTATTGGCATTCAAAATTTTATCAAATCATAATTTTTTATGTAATTTAGTTGTAATTTGATAATTTGTGAAACTCTTATTCCTTATTTTTCACTATAAATTGTGTAAAAAAAAAAAAGACTTGAACATCTCTTAACAAATATAAATTATATTGAAAAAAATTACACTATACATAACCTATGA
>Ga0325404_1005152_pt1 | contig 13812 bp, 10 predicted proteins | sample PopdelMetagenome_18_FD_205664 | JGI IMG/M metagenome (GOLD analysis project Ga0325404, IMG submission 205664) | Populus deltoides microbial communities from Bellville, Georgia, United States - Xylem-Control-R1 | ecosystem: Host-associated > Plants > Phyllosphere > Stem > Wood/Secondary xylem... | reverse complement strand
AAAAAAATCTTTTAGTTACCTTAAAGCGACAACTATCAATACTAATGAATTATAAAAGCAATCAACAAACGAGTCTATAAGGTTGATTAGAGTTGTTTTTCTTCATAGAAGGCCTAATTTGATAGTTAACTACCAGTATGGTCTAAAACATGAAGGAGCACAAGTGCATCACTTCTCCTCCACTCACTCTCGTCATCAAAATATTATTTGTTAAAATTTTATTTTTTATTTAAAATTATTATTTTTATATTTTTAAATTATTTTGATGGGTTAACATTAAAAATAATTTTTAAAAAATAAAAAAAATATTATTTTAATATATTTTTAAATAAAAAATACTTTAAAAAATAACCGGTATTACTATCACAATATCAAATATCACTTTAACCTAAAGACAAGAGGATCATTTCAAAGTAGTTGTGTAATAGATTCACCATGCTTCAATTTTTTTTTTTAATTCAGACGTGCTTGGAATTCTTGCTGGTTATGCATTTTAAAAAGTTGTAAATTATTTTTGTTTAAAATTAATTTTTTTATATTATTCTGATGTATTTATATTAAAAATAATTTTTTATTTTTAAAAAATTATTATTAAATATATTTTTTAAATAAAAACATTTTAAAAAAACAATCACAATATAAAATAAATATACATGCTTATATGTAAAATAATGTATTTTCTTATGTTTCAAGTCACTTAAACCTTGCTATTGTTAATGTAAAAAAATATATTTTAATATATTTATAAATATTTGTTTTTTTAAAAAAAAGACAATTACCATAGTGCTCACGTCCTGCAACCAGTCAACAGTACAATGGAAGACTTGTCAACAGTCATATATTATACTGGGCTACAGAAGAAACCTAAACCCAAATCTGAACCCATGCCATGCCCCAGCCCATTGCAAGAATTGATTTGCAGCCATTGTCACTTCCCCAACCTTATCCACCACCCCAAACACACAGCATATGCTATTCCTTCCATGGATCCACTCCTTTTCTCCTCCTCCACCCAGAAACTCTCTACACACGTTGCTTTTTTGTCCATACCCTTTAAAACTCAACACTCTGACAGGACATAGAAGCCAAGCCATAAAACACAAAAAAGTTCACTAATGGCTTGTGCAGCTACAAGAGCCACTTTCTCTTTCAACCTTCCTCAAGGACCTCAACTTCCCTCTCCGAAGTCCAGAACCCATCTCTCCAAAATATCATTCCTTTCCATTCATAAACCCCAAAAGACTCATTTTTTCTCTCTTCACTCCATTGATGTCTCCAAAGAAGACAAGACACCATCTTTATCAGATTCAAGCCTGACCAATCCACCAGCTGAGTCTCCTGTTGAAGAAGGAGAAGGAGAAGGAGAAGAACCAAAGTTTGACAAGAGGCGGTTAGAAGAGAAGTTTGCAGTTTTAAACACTGGGATTTATGAGTGTAGGTCTTGTGGTTACAAATATGACGAGTCAGTTGGTGACCCATCATATCCAATACCACCAGGGTTTCAGTTTGATAAGCTGCCTGGTGAATGGAGGTGTCCTACTTGTGGCGCTGCACAGAGTTTCTTTGTGAGTAAAAGTGTTGAGATTGCTGGGTTTGCGCAGAACCAGCAGTATGGATTAGGAGGCAATGCACTTACTTCTGGTCAAAAGGCTGTTCTAATATTTGGGACCTTGTTCTTCTTCTTTGTTTTGTTCTTGTCAGGGTATTTTCTGCAATAGTAAACGGTGAGGGTTTTCTTTTTTTGGTATTGTTATATGATGCTGTACTATATGTATTTGAAGTTAGTAATAATTGCATTTTGAGTTACACAAATACCAGAACATGGAGTTCGGAATCGAATTTCTTCTATCAAATGAAGATGTTTCGACTTTTGTCTCTTTTCATCTCCAGGCTCTATTGCTCAGTTAGCTCATTATTCATTGTTTTGTACTCTATCAAGCATGCACCTTGTCTATGTTGCAAAGAATTGCTGAAGCACAATTGACTGCAAAAAATGTGAGAACAAAAAAGCTTAGATTCATCGAGAATATAATGCGATGAAAGGCTTGAATGAGAAGGGGAGATGAACCTCTAATTGAACATGTTAACACAGAAACTTCATCAAGAATGGCGTTCCAACCCCAACTCCAACCCTGGATAGAAGGGGCATCTACAGAGAACCATCTCTGCCTCCTTGATCACCGGGAGAGCAAGCATGATACCGAAGGGGGGCTCTAGCAAGTTATTTCCAAGCCGTATGCAACTCCAGGTCAATTTCAGTCATAATCACCTCACAAATTAAAAGCACTGGACGATCAAGTTGTCAGGAGCAGATCGAGTTCCAAGTAGAAAACAGCTTCTACCTGTTATGCAATCGTTTATGGTTTCGTAAATAACAATCCTACAGATGCTGTCAGACTTGCACAGAAACTCTGAAAAAAGCAAATAGTTCAAGTCACTAAAGAGGATACTGCATAGAATTAAATCCAGAATCATTACACCATCCAAAATAAGTAACATCCTGACAACGTTTCTGATCTTCCCGATATAAAACACTACGGAAGAAGACCCGATGTTGTAATTTCCAGTGATCCAGCCCGATTACAACAACACATTTGTATGATACAGTTATATGACAGCCCAGTAAACAAATAGGAAAATCCGGAAGAAAGAAACTGCAACATGAAAGAGGTAAGATGCAGTATGCTAACTCGCCCCAAATCAAAACTGGATCTCAAATGACCACCGTTCACTAAATTCAGCATGTTTCAGTATCCAAATAAAAGTCTTAACGGCCTCAGACTCTGGTGGATGCATACCGTCCAGGAATAGCATTCTGTGGCTGTTTTACCCAAACTGAGTAAACTCGTCAGAAAATGAAGATCCATTGCCACAGCTATGTGGGTGGTCAGGAAATGTACAAGATTAACCAAATCTACAGTGTTACTGCTGTTTTAAATCTTATATTTCTTGAGCTAGAATATCTGACGTCTCCTGAGCTACTTGTGTCTTAACCTGGTAAACCTGCTTCAACTGCTTCTCATTTGGACCCCTTGATGTTGTGTCTTGTCTGAAGTACATTCCAGCGTCTCCTGCTGCTGTTTTGTTGATCCAATTGGTGGGTGGTGATGGAAGTGGACCTGTGTTATGCTCAAACTGATTGTATAAATTCGTTGTGTATCCTGGATTCGGAATTCGTGGCGAGATCACTGCAGGTGCCCTGCTTCTGAAATTTTCTTCCACAGTCAGAGCAGACACCCCAGTACTCAAATCATGGTACTGTTGATGGTACTGCACTCTGTCTTGAGGCCTAGAGTTGTGTCGATTGCCTTGCACACCATTTGATGAGACAGGATACATATGATTACTCATTAGGCCTTGCTGGTTATTGTAATGTGCATAATGATAGTTTGGATCGTCCCCATAGCCCCTTCCATAACCAGCTGGCCCAGCAGGTCTTGGCCTGTTGAATGTGTAATTGCCTCGAGAAGATGAGCCGTTTGGTTTGATATTAAGGGTGTTCTTGACAAGACGATGAGCTGCTTCCCCCAATACAGGGCCAGCTACTGCTCGGGGTACTTGTGGCCTGTAGGACAGGGACAGCACATGCAAATTAGTTCATTTGGGAGAGATAAGGAAAACTTGTAAGCCTTTGAATAAAATTCCTAACAATATATGTATTTGGTGAAAAAAGAAAAGATAATAAAGAAACCCCATACTGTCTCCACAGATAAATGGATATGCATTGTCTGTTAAGAATAGTGATCATGACAGAATGTCAGGCATATTCAACCTGACCAACCGGACAGTTAAAGCAACCATGCAGATGAACCATTGCAAAGATGTTTAAATGCATATTCATACCTTTCCCTGCCTTGCTGTCTGCGGCCATTATCTTCATGCCATAATGTGGGAAACAGTTTAATATCTGTAGGTTTTAAGATCTGCAAATAGCAAGAACACACCTCAAATTAGCCATGGGCATCTTTAAAGTCAAATTGCCAACTAATATCAAACACTGTGATGACACAACACATTATCAAAAGAAAATGTCTTCAAGGAAACAACATATGAGCATCCTTGCATCTGCAAACTGAACATGACCATTATATTACTATTGCATCAGCACTGACACCAATACAGTGGGGAGCAGCTTTAAAAAACAAAAACAAGCAACTCTACTGTGACAAAACTCAATTCAGAAACTTTCATTTCAATTTCCTTGAACACAAGGAATGCCTCCAGTTTACTGCCCAATTATACCTACAAAACACAATGGCTAATACTAATCCAAAAGGTTGTTTACACACAGCACTATGTCCAACTAATTTTCATAGAAGAATTCCAGTTTACTGCTCCAGTAAACTCTGTAATTTGAAACACAGTAACACTACGATATATTATTCTGTACATGAATAGAATCACTACCCCTGTCATCAGTCGACAGGAACTTCATGTCCTTCACTTATCTACTCACAAAGAAATAAACCAAATCTACAAGCATCCGGAGCTTACAAACCTTTTCAGGCATGACTACACCCTCTGGAGGTTCTGGGATGTGTCTATGACTTGAAGGAGTTAGGTATGTGATATTTCTGCAAATAAAAAATGCACAGCATTACACCAAGGATCCATTAGCTTATAAAAACAGCAGTGGAAAAAGGTTAACTTACAAAACTTGGTTATACTCTAAGGCTGGCAATCCATTGATAGGAGAAGGGACCACACTTCTCCACACATTTCTTTCAGATAACCAAAGATAACCATTCATTCCACCACTGGAAAAAATAAGCAACAAATGAGATGATAAAGCCAGCACACATAAAAAATGATTTGAAACCTTTCAAACTAAAAGATCAATCCACACCAAGGCCAACTAACCTAGCTCTCGTGTCAATTTTCAAAGCAATTCTTTCACTAACAGGTAACCGATAGTTATGATGATAGTAAGAAATGACTTGTTGAAACAATGGATGAACAGGATGGACATATAGCAAATCAAGCATCACACTATTCCTGACCTGCTCTTCCTCCTGCAAATAGCAAATTAAAGATTAGCATACTTGACATCCAGACTATACAGAAGACTGATATGCCAGAAACAGCAACGCATAACTACTAAAGACTCAAACTTATTATAGGGGTGTGAACAGGACTGACTGCCAGCTTTAAACTACCATTGGTGCTTACAGATTAAATTTAAGGAGAAATTTGAGTACAGGAGGCTATATCAGAAACCAAAAAACTGATCAATTTGGTCTGGAAATGACTCAAAAAGTCAAAATGGATTATTCATGTACAAATTTTATAACAAAATTATTAAATCATGAAATTGGATATTTTTCTATTAAAAAATTTACAGAACTAGAAAAGAAAATAAGTAAAAAACTCCTAGGTTGACAGAAGGCATATGATTTTGGGTTTACAACCTCCTCCTTCCTTACAGTAGCATGAAAAATAAACTTTTGTGAAACTTTTGTTGCAAAAGCATCTGTAACAAATAAATATATTTCCATGACATCCATATTTGAATTGATAGTGTCTCCTAAAATCTTAAATCATTACTCGGAATTGGTCTTTAAAATCCTTCTCTTTGCAAAAAAACTTGGTTTCTAAGACAGTGGCATTTCTCCATTAAATTGGTTTTGCAAAATCTTAACTGCAATTATTTTACTTCAAGTTTCTGAAAATATCAGCGAGTAAAAGCCTCCAATAGATAGCTGAATATACAGAGAAGCAAGGAAAATGTAGTTTGTATTTACAAGAACATGTGCTGAGCAAAAGCCTCCAATAAAATGACTGATGCATACATGAGAAAAGAGAATGTAGTTTACTAAAGATGAAGTTATTGCATACTACTTTAAAACACTAAATACCATTAAAGTTCTTTCAAGCTTCTTTGTTTGGGCAAGCAATTTCCTCTCATCGATGAATGGCAATTTGGCAATACCCTGGCTTCCAATAAATATAAGGTAACTGTAATCAGTTGATAGCAGAAAAAAAAGTATAATTAAAACATCTGATTGATAACTGATTCAGAAGAATTTACCTGCCAAGCAAAGCGCTTGCCATTCATGTCAATTTCAAAATCTGCCCACAATAAAGAAACCCAATCAATCTTGTGCAGAAGATAAACATTCTTTGAGTAAATCGATAAATTTCTTTCCATCAATTCTTTTACCTGAGGGGAAGAATTGATGAATTGGGGAAGATGGGTCGGTCATCAATTTCCTGTATTCTTCTGGCAAAGCATTAGAACTGTAATACACACAACAGGAAAAAAATCAGCACAGAAAGAATAATCAGACAGAATCTCAAAAGTAAAATAGAAAAAAAAGGAGTTTGAAAAGAAAAAAAAAACACCTCGCAGCTGGTAGGGTCCCCATAAGTTGATCAAAGGGTTTGAATGGCTCTCCAAGAAAAAAGGTTATTTCTATCTCATCCAGATCCTTAATATCTGAAGCAAATGGAGCATAATGGTATGGATAAAACCTGAACATACAACAGAATTCAAAGTTTAATTAATTGCAGTAAAGAACAGTATCATATAAGCTTACAGAGTAATAGGAAGCCTTTTTTTTCATTTGATGAGGAGAGAAGGCAAAGCTAAATTTAGGTGTCACATGCCAGAGAAATTGGATTATCTGGCAGGTCATGCCTAAAAGCTCTGGGTCAAAACCACATACAGAACAGATAGAACTACATTTCTCAACTTTAAATGAGCCTGCTGTCCTCTTTCCATTATTATTTTACCAGCACGTCAAAGTCTCATTTATAAAACTTCAAGAAACTACGCATTCATAAATAGGTTTGTATGTTTTGTGCACATGCTTGTACTTGAAATTCCAATAAAAAACTTTGTCAACCAAATAAAAAAAAAAGCCAGTGAAAAGAAGCATAATGACTTTCTAGTTTCAGCCATTATTGAACTGACCATTGCCAAGAGCAAACACCCTGGTAGTAATAGCGACAGACCCAACACAAACCTTCCACGTACTTCAAAACCTGCACAATCAAATGTTAATTTCATGTTTTTCAGATACATGATTGATCATATAGAAAACAAGTGATGGGGAGAGGGAACAGACAAAAAGGAAAAAAATTAGCAACTTAACAAAAAATTTATACTCCAGAAATCATATTTTGCATACTCCCCCACATTCCAACTTTTCTGTCACTCCATGTTTCTATTTGTTATGATGATAATCACTTACTTTTTCTCTGTTTATGTACTCTTTTCTTTTATTTTCTTTTTTTGGTGAAGACAGTGCATAATAGCATTCCATTCAAGGAAAAACATATAAAATTCCTTGATTTTCAAAAAGCAACCTTAATTTTCTTGATGTAAATCTGTGCAAGTTCACCTTATTATATTACACTTTAAATCCAAAGTCAATATACGATGAAAAATCTTAAAATGAAAAGGTGGAGAAAATATGGGTTTGGGATGATATTAAACCAAAAACAATCACATCAAAAGGATTTTTAATCATTCATAGAAAAAAAATTCTTGGGGACTGGAAACTAGAAGCAGATAGCACAACAGTACTTAAAGATCATCCAGATAAACGAATAACTGAACTCTTAGGAACTGGAAATGGAAAACCAACAGCCAATTAATAGCACAACAGTAAGGCCAGGGTCACTCGAAGATCACCTAGCTAAACTAACAACTATAATGAACACCAGCCCAGCCCAAGGTGTATCAGTTAGAAAAAGGGATACGAAAGACTCATCTGCATGTATTTCATCATGCCAAGGGATCTTATAATGAAGCACAGAGCATATAACTTGCAGTACACAAAATATAATTAGAAACGTACAAGCAAACTTGCAGCTTTTATATTCGAGCCAGGGGGTTTTTTAGGTGAGGAAGGACTGGAGGGGGGAGACAGCCGGTTGTCATGAACTACCGTGTCCAAACAAACTCTTGCAATCAAGAGAAAACCCAGATAATAAACTCTATGACTAAGTTGCGGAGCTAATTGCATGATGAGGAGAAAGAAACTAACTTACCACATCTTTTTTAACTTTGTCAATCTCCTCTTCATTTGATAAATCAAATTTCTCAGCATAATATCTCTCTTTGTATCCAGGCTCCCCTAATTTAACCTGAGAACAAGAAAAATTAACCGAATTTTATGCCAGGAAAATGGACAGCCAGGAAGACAAAACACTGGCTTTCAAATGGACTGACCTTGTCCTCAGTTGGCATGCAAATATCAAACAGAAAAGGAGCATGCTCAAGTGAATATTCAATATTAAGACACTCACTGCTGAACTAAAATAATCTTTCATTTTTGAACCACAAAATAAAAGCCACATTGATAACAAGTAAAATAAGACATCCATAAGATACAAATTAACCAGTTCAAAAGCAATCATCATTTTTGGAAACATACAAATCTAATATAGAAAATCCCCAGGACACCAAACACAACATTGGAAGCATATGCTCCTCTAAGGAGCTTTTGACTATTCATGGCGAAGGAAGCCCGAAAAATTAGAGAGGATTGAGGTTACTGTCAAAAACTAAATGTTAATGAATTGATAATAGGCTCATTTTTGTTTAATATAGGTCCTAAACAAATTCTCTGCAGGCAAACTCAAATCATAACACATTTATTTAAATCCACATCATCAAATGAAAACACTTTAACCACAAACCTTATCTACAGGTGGTGCTTGTATCTCTTCAGAGAGATCTCTTCTTGCTTTGTGTTTCATTTCTTCATTATTCTCGAAAGCCTGAAAATGGATAATCCACGTAAGTGCAAACAGGAAAAAAAACTGAGAAGACTGTTTGTATATGATTCCAAAGCTCAAAATTTGCCACAGAAGAAAAATAGAAAGAAGAGTAAATAAAGTCTGCTTTAGAATGAATGTACAAAAATTTGATATGAATCTTAGAGAACCAAGAATTTCAAAAAAAAAAAAAAAGGTGTGTGGTTCCCTCAAATTCACCAGCTCCAGCACACAGATCAAAATCTTATTACTAGACCAATTTTCAAAGTGCGTCTTAGACTTTGTACCTTATGGTTCACGTAATCCAGTACTACTGGCTAATAAAGATAAATCAGGAGCAGCATATGAGGTTATTTAAGGCCGCATATCCCATGTACTGTATGGATCAGATTTACAGTTACAGATAAGTTAAATCATCACCAAGATTTTACATAAATTAACATCTAAACATAAAATGTTTCTAGCCAACAAGGTCCAAGAAGAGTGAGCATGCCAATACCAACAATGAATAATAAGAAAACAGACACGTTCACATTAGACCATTCGATGATAACTGAAGAGAGAAAGACCATGGATAGAGAAAGAAAGAACCTGTTGTATACGAGCCCTCTTCTGAAAGATTTGCTCCTCGTAAACAGCAACAGACTGAATAAAGTGTTCTACTTTATCAAGGAAAACCTGGATACACAAGCTAATTGTAATCAGAATGTTTATTAGAACTCATGGTACCAAATAATGGTAGAAGCATTCCCTGGAAGTAACCTACAATACAACATAAGCATAAGAAAAGCAAGCCATGATAATTTAAAAGGGGAAAGAGATGGAAGAACTAGTTTTTGGCAAGTCCAGCAGAGAGAAGGAACTGCATAACCATGTGAATATAGCTGAGCCAGTGAACCTAGAAACAGCAGATGTTATGAGGCTCGGGAAGCTACATCTAAGCCTGTCCCAATCATTTTTTTCAGGACCCAAGCTCAGTCAAGATTGCTTTCATGATATTGGCAACAAAGAGCGATAACAAATAAAATGAGTCTACAAGCCAAGTAAGACTTTCAGAACCAAAAACAAACTTCTTTGAAAGAAAAAGAGAAAAAAAAAGTAGTCTGGAATAAATAGGGATCAAGACAGGCCATAACATGTCTATACCCTCACTAGAACCCACTGAATATTACAGCACATGTTTAGCAAGGAGGTCATTCTAGAAATTCAAGTTTATAAGTTGAGCACAACCTAAATTTGATTTCCAAGAAGTAAAATAAAAGAGATACAAACAAAAAGGTTGGAATTGGGCAACTATGATCTAATTCTAACAGAAGATAAATTAAATGCATCAATAATATATGAACTACCTAATATTTAGAACAATACCATCCTGCAAACATAAAGCCCAAAATCTCATGTTACCATGGATGTCCTCATGTGACAGCTAGTCCACATCAATTCAGATAGCTATAGGATGAAATGGAAGGGTTTAAAGAGTTCAAAATTAAGTCTGAAATTAGAAAACTCAGATGTTAGCCTAAACTTTACAGGGTTGCATACAGTTTCCAACTGATCATAATTGTGATAACTGAACAAAGACAGATGTACAGTATAAAATTAGACTAAGGCAGTATTCCAATTCTTTAACAGACTTTGATATAAGAAACATGAACCAATCCCAATTCCAAAGTATAATCAAAGATAGAAGTCATGTAGAGAGCATAAAAAAGAAAATTTACCTCACCCGCAAGAGTAAGATAACCACCCATTGCAGAGAACTCCCTTCTATAAATATGCATCAGTAAGTTTATAGCACCCTGAATCAGGAAAGGAGGTAATGATGAAATTAATAAAATTTAAAGAGTCAAATACATTGTGTAGACAGCATTAGGAAGAAAAAAGCAGCGAAGAGAAAACCAAGAGGCAACAAGACTGCAAAACAAAATTATAGCCCACATGAATAAAATAGCAATATCTTTCTTTTCTGTTGACAAAACAAGATTAGATTTCATCACAAAAGGTAGAAGAGAGAGGTTGGAGAATAAGAGACAGTGAGTGCCATTTACTGTTATAGCTTAAAAGCCTCCAAAAGAACTAGATGCAGAGCAACACAAACAAGCTATAAAACAAAAAAAAACCACTACATCCCACAATAATTGTTTGCTAAGAATTGATCTTTGAAAAATAAACTGAATGGAATTCATCATGTTGTTCAGCTCCAAACTCATTTTTGTAACCATTGCTCATTACTTACATACCTCCCGAATTTCCAATGTTGGCATATGCGGAAGAAAATCATTGCCAACAAAAAAACACATAAACACAAAGTCATCCACTATCTTTTCGAAGTCAATTGCAAATGGTGGGTTTGGAATGTCCAGATCATATTGCAGATATTCTCGCAAAACCCAGATGTTGAGAAACTGTTAAAATAAGGATATGATTTAGAAGTAGTGAGACAAGAGATGGAAAAGAATGGAAATAGTTGATGTCTGTTCTTCGACCTGATATTTCTTCTTGTGAATTGGGGTATCATCTACCACATTCCAATCTAAAGCATCATCTCCTTGCTTACCACGACATTCAGCTGCAAGATGACCAGCTTGACCACAGAGAAAACATTTATCCTGTTGCCCTGGAAATATGACCATCTGTACAATCCAGGAATATAAAATTTATGGATTGAACAACAATCAGATGGAAACAACAATGAAAACTTTAGGAAACTTGAGCTCCAAACCTCTCTTAATATTGAAAAGTGAACCTCGTGCGTAGCTAAAGACAGCATAATCAAATCCGCATCCTAATCACAAACAAAATATTTTCATTAGCAGTTAGGTGTCAAATTAATAACAAAATAATAAGACCAGGAAAATGACAATTTGCCTAGAATCAGAAACACACTAACCAGACCATACAGACAGTGGCGTGTGTTTGGATTGAAACCGGGAATGTTGCGTTGCAATCTTATATAAGACATGATTTTGTGTTCTCCCTCACCAGGAACATTTGCATCAGAAAGAATAACCTTCAAATAATCACCCAATGCAGCCCCATAAATAAATTTAGAGAACACAAAGTATCCTGAAAAGCCAGATGTATATTCAAAAAGATACAGAAGGGATTACTCCACGAACAAGGAATCATCCGATCTACAACAAACTAAGCCAAAGGATGACATCCCTCACACCTTGGTATTCTGCCAGCCTGGATTGTGATTCAATCTACTTTGTATATAATACTGAAGCGCAATCGAAAGAACTGCCATAAATTGAGTGCCAGGTGTTATAACATTAGAATCACGTGTTTCGGGCTTTTCTTTAACAGATAAAAGTACCCCCTCAGCCTCAAACTCTTTCCTCAGCCTTTCTTCTTCAGCTTCCTAAATACATTATAAATAAAGTAACACTGAGTTCAACACTTTCACATAAGAGGATCCACTAAAAAAAACCCATTAAAATATCTCAATCTTACTGCTTGAGCAGCATCTTTCGCAGCTCTAAACCGTCGTGACCGTTGCTGATTCATTTTAGCTCTTGGAGCAACCCCATCTACAATTAACTCAAGTAGGAAAAAAAGAATCAACTTTAAATGATTTTAAATTCAATAAATACAAAAAAGAAAACCCAAATTCAAAAAGAACCCTACCAATTGCCATAAAAAGTAGCTTCCTTGGACGAACCAAAGCAAATAAATGATCAATGTAAACAAATATAGACTTGAACACATCATCATAAGTAGCAGGTGCAGGCTGTAAATAAAATCAGAAGTAAGAAACCATTCAGCTTATTCAATTACACCGAAAAAATAAAATAAAAAAACTCTTCTAAACCCAAATCATCAAAGTTGACAAGTGACAGCAATCAAATTGCACACACAAAGGAGATCTTTGAAATCTTACAATATAAATTTCTACATCTAGTGAAAATATGAAAATTGACAACATTTAAATATCACACACAAAACAATCCCATCTTTTAAACCTTACCGAAGCCCTATAACTTGTCTAAAACTGTAAATGCATGTTCGTTTTAAACACTATCCATCAAAATTAACAACAATGACATTAAACACGCAAAAAAACACCTCAAGCAAACCCTAACTAAAACTTTACAATCTGCACAAGTATAGGCCTGCAGCAAACACTAACCATCAAAATTTAACAACAGTCAATTCCGTTTGCATCAAAATTTAACAAGAATTAAATTCCAAGTTGCTCCTTCAAAACCTTAGAAAACTAAAACTTTCGCAAAGCAAGTAAAAGTTTGTAAAAAAGGACCTTTCCTTCAGGATGGAAGCAGGGATGGATAATCCCGTTCATATCCAGATACAAATTATCGTACTCGATACCATTAGGGTTAGGTTTTGAAACATCGATTGGTTTAGAGTTTCCATTCGAATCTTCTTGAGGTTCCTCTTCAATTACATCAACAATTGATAGTGGGTACCGGTCTGCGAGCCACCTATAGAACGCCGGCACACCCATGGTGGGACTTTCTGGCTAAGTCAGGCTCTGGTTCGATCGAGATCGAAGAATTGGAGAGAGTGGTTTTACTTGGGGGTTTTGATTGAGAGGGAGGGATCAGTTTGGCGGTGATAGGTACGGTGCTTGCGGTGGCAGGTGAATGGACGAGATTGCCCTCGTAGATTAGTAAAGGGGGTTCGTTAGGCGTCGTGTGTGGGAGATTGGGTCGAGGAATGACTGCGGGCGGGGTTAATTTTGGGGCTATGTGGTGCTATTAGCATAAAAAGTCAAATGTTTTGGCCAAATAATAATAATAAAAAGTTTTGGAAGAGTAGCATTATTTATATTTATTTTATTGTGGTTCTGTAATGTTATATTTAATTAATATTGTTTTTCTCCAACATTTATATCGTGGTCCTGTTATGATTCAGAAATATGTTATTAATTAAATATTATGCATCTTATATATTTCGAAGGGTTATTGTAAGATTTATTGTTGGATTGTATAACAATTTTAATTCTAATGATTATTTAATTTGTTAATCATGCATTTAATTTGGTTAATGACAACAGTAAATCCTAAAACCTTAAAATCATGATTTTAACAGATTTTTTTTAGTTAGTTAGGAATTTTCTAATTT
>Ga0325404_1005149_pt1 | contig 13813 bp, 6 predicted proteins | sample PopdelMetagenome_18_FD_205664 | JGI IMG/M metagenome (GOLD analysis project Ga0325404, IMG submission 205664) | Populus deltoides microbial communities from Bellville, Georgia, United States - Xylem-Control-R1 | ecosystem: Host-associated > Plants > Phyllosphere > Stem > Wood/Secondary xylem... | reverse complement strand
CTGATTGGACGGTTATGAGGTTTCTGTTTTGGTTCTGTTCGAGTTTTGAGGATGACGAGATGGTGGTGTCCTTCGAGGTCGTTTTATATCTGCTGTTATCTGCTGTGCTTGTAATGTGTTTGTTTTAGAAGTAATATTATTTTAATATATTTTTAAATAAAAAATAACTATTATTACACTAGTTATTTTCTCAAGCACCTTCTTGTCTTATTTTATTTTATTTTTATGCAGTGATTTTTATTGTGGAGCCGACCATTCGATTTATTTCTTCCTTTTTACTCCTATCTTATGAATAACATTCAACGACTGACATGTGGATGTGCAGCCGTCGTTATCCATCCAAATATCAACTTGATTTCGCATATTCTTTTTTCTTTAGCAAATCCTGGATTCTCGGTGGCTTGCGGAGGAAATTAACAAAGTGCTTTCTTTTTTCTCCAAGTAGTGGTTACATTTTCAACTTATTCTTGATTGACTTTTTGGTATGTTGTAGGCTAAATTATTTTTTTCTTGAATGTAAATATTTTTTTAATATTGGATTTACTTAAATATAATTCAATTGACTTTGCTGGTCTAAAAGAACCATACAACCTATAAAAATAATTTTTAACTAAATAAAATTTCAAGATGATATCTTTTCTTAATATTAAAATAACAACATATTGGATTGACTTTGGACAACCCGAGTTAATGTGTCAAATTCATGGCTTGAGTTATGAGACTATAATAACCCTATAGAAAGTAAATCAAAATAAATTATTAAGTCTAATTCTCAATCAACCCAATATTAAATGATAAAATTTAAAAAAATCAATTAAAAAATGGTCTAAAAAACCCGGGTTAACATGTCAAATTTGCAACTCGAGTCATAAGACCAAGATAATCCCGTGAAAAGCAAATCGAAACAAATTACAAATTTCAATATCTAACCAGCCTAATATTGAAAGATGAGATTAAAAAAATTATTAAAAAGATATTAAAAAAACAACATGAGTCAATCCACCAAACTCATGACCCGGGTCATCAGATTGAGATAATCTTATAGGAAAAAAAATTTGATTTAACCTGGGTTAACCTGTCAAATCTGCAACTTTAGTCTTGAGATTGAGATAACCTCATGGAGAGAAAGTTAAAACAAATTATAAAGCTCAATTCTCAATTGTCTCTGTCGGACCTAATGTTGAACGATGAAAATTGTCAAAATCTTAATTAAAGCCAAGTTAACCTTTAAGCACTATTATTGAGTCATGAGACCATGATAACCTGATGAAAAATAAACCAAAACAAATCATGAAGCCTAATTTCCAATTAAACACAATATTAATTAATGAAATTGAAAAAAAAAATCAAGTAAAAATGAGAAAAAAATGAGTCAATTAGGTTAACTCGCGACTCGGGTTATGAAATAGGGACAACCTAATAAAAAACAAGTTCATTGTTGAAGGATTCGTGACTCAAGTAATAAGACCAATATAACCTTTTAGAAAGAAAATAAAAAAAAATGACTTGATTTAACCAGAGTTAAAATGCCAAAGCCCCTGACCTTGATCTTAAGACCAGGATATTCTTATAAAAAAATCAAAATAGATTATGAAAATCAATTATCAACCGATCCAATATTGAATGATAAAATTGAAAAATAAATAAATAAATAAATAAAAGACATAAAAAACAACTCGAGTTCATTCGAGTTAATCTGTTAAGCATTATTCTCGTGTCATGAGATCAGGATAATCTAATGAAAAGTAAACAAAACAAATCATGAAGTTTAATTCTCAATCAAGTCAACATTAAAGGATAAAATTGAAAGAAAAAAACTAATAAGAAAAAGAAAAAAAAATCTAAGTCAATTGGGTTAACCTGTCAAACTTGGGATCCGTGTCATGAGAGTGTGATAACTAAATAGAAAAAAATCTAATATTAAAGAATGAAATTAAACAAAAAACAAATTAATTGAAAAGAAAAAAACAAAGCATTATTCCAATGAATAGTGCTTTGTAAGGAGGGGTACAGTAAAACCCCCTCCTCTTCTAGTTTATAGTTAATAATAATTATATTTTTTAAATAATTTTAAAGTAATGCATTGGCAATCCTCTAAAAGATATAGGGATTTATTGTACAAATTACATTGTGAATCCCCTTAAAACATATTGTGAATTCACTGTTCACAATATTTTTTCTAGTCCTGACTTTATTTTCAATTTCACTCTTATAGAACTAAATTGGAGACCAATTTCAGTTAATTTCTTATAAAATGGTTAGATTAAACGACAAGGGATCAAAGTGAGAGAAACTCAGGAAATGGATGGCTTTTTGGACTTTATGAGATATGTTTATTGTAGACTTCATACTTTTCAAATTATAAATATCGTGTCTCTCTAATTTTAAAGTCATCAAATTTCAAAGGTAGAAAGAGAAAAATAATGTTAACATCGATTTCAGCTACCAAGATGGTTGATATTGGTGTAAATGAGTTCCATTTGGTGAGGAGAGTTCCACTTAGGTGCCTTTTCACCTTTAAATCACCTGAAAAATCAATTTTAAGCTCGGGAAAATTTTTGGTTCTGTGTTGATTTTGGATTTTTTTGCGGTTTTTTATGGCAAATAGCAATTAATGGGTTTGTCAAATGTCTAGAGTGTTTTGAGGTATTTTGGTCAAAATTGATTGAAAAATCGGTTTGTTGATAAAAAAAAATATCATCTCTGATTTATTTGCCACCATAGTAGTCAAAATCTAGGGAAAGCAAACGACATGCCGTCTACCTCAACAAATGATGTGTCATTAGACTTTATTTTTTTCAAAAACAAATTGGAGCATACATATGTCAGGCCCGACAGAGCCTAACCTCTTTTTTTTTTCTAATTTTTTTTCATTGATACATGTTTTTAATATGTATTTTTAAAATACTTGTTATATTTAAATTAACACCCCTCCTCTCTAGTTTTTTATTTTTTTTATTTAACATTTTTTAAATAGCAGATGATATTAATTATTTTGTTTTGAAAAGATTATTCTAATTCATCTATAATTTTTTATGTTTTATATAAATAATTTTTTAAAAACAAATAAAAAAAATCTAGTTTTAGATAATATTTCTAATATGTGCAATCTTGCATAATATTTTTTTTCCTCTGGTTTTATTCAATCAACTTCATGTATGTGCGATTTATATTATCATATGATTAAATAAAAATTAATTTTAATAAAAAAAATCATTAAACATGACTTGATAAATAACTCATGTTACGAGATCTAATATTTTGATCTATATTTGTCTCTTAGTTTTTCTAATTTTATCCTTAGCTAAATTAATGATTTTTTTAGACATAGATGGATCTTAATTTATTTAATTAAATGTACACATAAAAGTTTTGTACTTTAGATTTTTTTATATAAAAATCACATAAAAATATGCATATTCAATTTTTTTTTTAGAAAAAAATATCCAACCATTGCAGTGCACGTGAACAAGACTAACTGGGTATAAAAATGCTACATCTTTAATAAATCACCACTCAGACATGATACTATTATTAATTATTAACAAATATGCTAATATATAATGGACATTCACTATTCACTCCTTATAGAAATGACAGTTTCATAATTTTTATAAGTTTTAAGGTTTGTTGACAATATCATGTTTTAGGTTTTATAAAGTTTTGATTATGCATTTAATGCACTTCATTTATCTGTTTTACATCTTTCCTTTCATCCATTTTGTTGTGTTATTTTCTTTTTCTTTCAATACCTATAGTTTATAACTCTAATTCTTATTGTTTATGTACATTAACCCAATATCAACAATTGTCTTCTTCTTCTTCTTCGCTCCAACTCTTATGGGATTAGGTGGCTTCTCTGCTATAATGTATTTTTAGTTTCTTTCTTTCTTTTTCTTTGCTCTAGAACTTATTGTTTTCTTTTTTTATATTTTTAGTTTTTTTTCCCTCAAACTACACGCCATTCAAACTTTAAAGCTCTATTTTTCTCTCTCCATTGTCCAGTGTCTCTTCCCGTGTCACCCTTTTTGAAATCTTCTTTAAAGAATTTTTTGAATGTGGATGGAAAGATAAATGAGTTTTAGCATTTTCCAACATTATTACCCTTTTATGATGAACCACTTTTGGTGGACATTTTAATTTCTAAAAATAAATGTTAGTAGCAAAGATTAAAAAATATCCTCACACACTCCCTCACGTGTTTACTCTCAAATTAATGTCTCTCCTCTCGTGTTTTACACAATTTTTATAGGCTTTTCATTTAAATATATTCACTACAACTCTTAGCTCTCAATCCATAACTTTCAGTTCTTAAAAGTAATTGGCATAATAATCAAATAAATCAATTAATCAAAGTAAAAAATTTAAATTAATTATTGACTCGAGAAGCAAATATTTAACTGAAAACTAGAAAATTGATGAAACTAAGAATGCAAATTTTACGAGTAACAAAGCAAGTTTCATACGAGATATATAACGATATGAAGACACGATTAAAATTATAGAATTAAAAAAAATCAAGGCAATCAAGAAAATCAAGAAACTAGAGATTTCTTTATACTAAACCTGAGAACTAAAGGAATTAATACCAACCCAATAAGATTTTATGAATCAAATCAAAATAACCTAAAGATAAGTTTTTTTTCCTATTAAACTTTCAATCAAATCAACAAATCTCAATTTCTTATCCTTTTTTTTTTTCTTATTCAGCAAGCTCAAAATAAATCAAGAACCAACTTTTTATATATATATACTTTTGCTCTAGTAATCGGCAATCCACAAAACACAAACTAGGTTTTTTTTTATGCTAACAATTAGCAAACTAAGAAAACACAAAAGCGAGGATTTTCTTTTAAACTAGTCGAAACTAAGGCATAGAGAATTAAAGCAAAATTAAAGAACACGAATTGAAAAGATATAACCTAAAATTAGAGCAAGCTTTGATATCAATTGATGCGAACTTTACGGATATAAGGATTCATGAACCCACAGACAAATTGATTTCCTCCCAAGAAAGATAAGATCAAGTTTAAATTTAAGCTTGACCTAGCATAAATTTTTTCCCAAAGAACCAAGACTATAAAGAAGACCACCTCCACCCTATGCCTATATCAAGATGCGATGAGAAGTATAGAAAACACCATAAAGATTGGTTAATCCTTTGATAAGTTTGAGTAATTCAGTTAAAAACCAAAGTATGAGAATCACTCACAACAAACAGAACGTACACAATATGCATCAACTTTGTTATTATTGTCAAAACTAAATAAAATCCTTACATAAGAATATTTATATGTAAACCCCAAAACTAATGAGTCAGATATGCACCTAATTTAAATAAAGCCCAAAATAATTAGAATTAGGTTTAAAATAATGCAAATGAATAAAAAAATAGTCTAAGATTGTTTTTTACCATTTTCCGTATATGATACTGAGAAATGCCTAAGATAAATAATTATTGAAGAATCCTTGTTGAACAAAAGCGTAATACCTTATAAAATAAGAATTAATTTTTTACCAATTATTTCTTCTTGTTTGATATGGAATTCTTATAAAATAAGTAAGATAAAAGCTGCCATATAAATTCTCAATAACATTAAAGGCTCTTTGTAATGAATGAAATCCATAACTCTTAAGGAAACAATGTTTTTTTTTTTTTTTGCACTTTGCTAGCAAATTCTAGGCTCGACTTGAAACGTGTCTGTTTCTCTTTCAGATGAATTAATGGGCCTACTATATATAATTAGAAAAGTATATATGTTTAGTTCCCAACCCAATTATAATTGCACCCAAACTCATCCTGCAACTCTATATGTAAACCTTTTTAACCCAAATTTCTTGACTTAGCCTAATGAACTCCTGTTACATCCATTTCATTTTAGGCCTTACAATAGACCCAATAAAAACTTCTAATGGATTATTTGATGTCATAGCCAAGATCACATCATCCAAGAGAGCAAGTTAATAAATCATCGAGGGGAATATGATTAAAGCCTATATTCAAAGAATTGTCATTATGGAAATCCAACCTAATTGTTTGGAGATCCCAAAATATAAGTTCAAAGGGACAACTAAATCATGTGTCAATTCAGTAGTAGCACTTTTGCCCATTTTATATGATGAAAAGTGCTATTTGCAGCAAAAACCATGATAAACTAAGCTTTTAATGATTCTTATTGCTTGAGAAATTCAAGTGGGATATTGTAGGATACTCTTAATAAGAATCACCTATGTCAGTGTAAAACGAGGCAAATTCTATGAGAAATGAAAAAAAGACTAAATTCTTTAAAGTACTTTCTAAAACCAGGATGTGTTCGGGGATAAAATGAACACAACTGTGAGAATCAAAATTGTAAGATGAGGAGCTATGTGATTCTATTGTTTGGGTTTACATAAAAGGTTAAATAGCTCAAGATATCATGTTCACTAGTTAGTTTAGTGAATCCAATAGTTTTTCAATAGGAAAGTTTCAAGGTCAAAAGCTAGCTTACCCGATGCAGACTTTTCGTTGTTACTCTTAAATTTTTGTATCTACTTTGTATTTTCTTTTAATCAAACATTTTTCATTCATATGGAGGATTGTTAGGGTGAATGAAAAGTTACATCTAATGAATGAAGAATTGTGTTCTTTTAAAATAGAGTAACGTTAATTTAATTGTATCCTTGTAAAGATATGTCTATTTATTTTAAATAAAAATAACATTAATTTAACTGTAAGAATTTGCTTATAAAAAAAGACAACCCTAACATGGTTTTTATTATTCAAAATATTTTAAGTCTTTCTAAAACTTACCCCTTTTACATTCTCTCTATCAAAATCCTTCTGCTCATTTCTTACTTTCTTATAAAAACTAACATACATTTTTTTTTGTTCGTTGTTTATTCTCGATTGTGCTGCTAATAATAAGAGATTATGTAAGTTTGAAAAATGATATTGCAATCACACTGCTAGCACCATAGAGCAAACAATAAATCATTTTAAGGTTAGAGGATTGATCTTTTCCTCATTCTACCTCTTCGAGTTTATTTTATATCAACAAATACTGTAAGTTATTTTACTTTTATATGTTGATATGCATTTATATGTTTTGTAGAAACCAGATTATAGAAACTACTATTATAACCTTTAAAGTGCTTTGGATACACACGTTAGCTCCCATCTTTCTATTTAGAACCCAATTTTCAAGTCTAGTTTCGAGACTGCACCAAAATAAGTTTTTTTAAAAAAATTATTTTGAAAGTTTGAATGGGTAAAAGATTTAGAAGGCTAAATTCGATTTTATGGCATTTGTGTTGATGAAAAATATGAAATTGGGGTTGATTTTGTATTGCATACAAAGTGTTTGATGAAATACAATTTTTTAGTTATTTTTCAATTTTTGACAAAGTTTTAATATTAGTTTGGTGTTGAAGTTGTGATATCAATACTTATGATGTTATCATTTTTATTATATTTCAATGGCTTTTTAGTTATTAAATAAAAAATAATAGTTATTCTATAAATAATTAGATATTTTTTTTTTGCGATGATGTTAAGTGTTAGCATACGTACAAAGTCCAGGATATAAATAGTATTTTTTAAAAACTAGAACGAATAATTGCAATATGAAACAAACTCCAAAATGTTAAGAGTAATTTTTTCTTTTTAAAATTTGGTTTAAGTTAGTCTTTAACTTAAATTTTAAAAAAGTGATAAATATATTTGGCTAGGAATACATTTTAGTTCAAATAATTAATCTATTACAAAATTGAGTTAGAATTTAATAAAAAATAAAATTTTTATCTGAATGATAATTTATATTATCTGTATTATCTAAAAATGTTGTTTTGAGTGTTTCTTTTATATTAAATATACTTCCAACTTAAAACTATTTTAAGTCATTTTTTATATAAATTATTTATGAAAAATAAATTTTGAACTATAAATTAAAGTAAAAAAAATCATTTTTCATAAACCATTATAATGCAATCTCAATTTATGTTTTCATCTTTGAGAGTTTTTTTTTTTTTTTTTCCTCTAAACTGCCGGTGATCTCTTTATGAGCTCATCCTATTGGGGTGGATGGCGACCAAGAGTTCCAGCCTTTGGATTATTGGATCAAAAGACAGGCTGACAAGTGATAATAACAGATCCATCATGTATGATTCCAGGGGCCTAGCCTTTAATGTCTCCCTCAAGTCTTCAAAGAGGATGACTTGAAACGGTAGCAAGTGGTGGCATAAATAAAGTGTTTTTTATTTAAAAAAATATTTAAATAATTTTTTTTGAATGATTTTGATATGCTAATGTAAAAAAATATTATGAAAAAACATTATTATATATGTTTTCAATTAAAAAAGTATTTTTAAAAATATCATATAATACCAAATACACACAAAATATTTACATGAAAAGCCCACTTTGGACTTTTTTTTCGCTTCTAGGACCCGAGTCCACACACTAACCACATATCAAATGTTTCAATCAACATCAAACGCTTATCCCCAAAGACACAACATCCCATAGTTGGAAATTCATCATGAATATAAATTCAACAATAAACCAAAAAACACTATACCTCACCTTTCTATTCTGGCAAAGATTCTCTTTGGACATCAAAAATAAAGCGCTTTGCTCCCTGCTCTCTGAGAAAGAAAAGAATTAGGGGGTGTTTGTAACTGTCATTGTATTATATTTTTTTAAAAAAATTAATTTTTTTAGTTTTAAATTATTTTATTTCATGATTTAGATTGTTTTGATGTGTTAATATTAAAAAATAAAAAATATTTTAAAAAACATATATATATATTAAAATTATTATTTTTAGTTTTAAATTATTTTATTTTATGATTTAGATTGTTTTGATGTGTTAATATTAAAAATAAATTTTAAAAATAAAAAATATTTTTAAAAACATATATATATTTTAAAAAAATTAATTTTTTTAGTTTTAAATTTTTTTATTTTATGATTTTGATTGTTTTGATTTATTAATATTAAAAATAAATTTTAAAAAATAAAAAATATTTTAAAAAACATACTTCACAGCCCTTAAAAAAAAACAGTTAACCGTCAGGTCACTAAACTATACTCTTTAATTAAAGATAAATCACATGCTCTTAATTTCCTCAACTACCCTAGCCTTTCCATCAAACACGCCCATAACTTGAACTCCATAACAAGGTGAAACATGTCATTTCATTAAGGGTAATTAACCATCGGCTCACTGTTTATATGGTACACGACATCGTTCGGGCCCAGCAATCTCCTTTTCAGATAATCTTCTTTCACTTTTGAACCCTATGTAGACTTGAAAATCCCAATCCTACCTTCATTCTTCTTTGTTGAAAATCGAATGCCCAAATGAAATCCAAATCCATTCACGTTCTAAACCAGAAATTCCAAACCCTAATAAATTAGGGTTTTTATAATCGCAATCATTTTTTATCTCGTCATCTTTAAATCAAATCAAATCCAATCCTGTTATGAATTTTAATTACTGAATTCAAACGACCTGTAAATACACACATGAAACCCTAAATTCGCTTAATTACAAGCCTCTTTCGATCTGCGATTCTGATTCTTATTTTTCTTCGTCAATGGCGGATCAAGAAGAAGAGGACTTGAGAATGGCTCTTAGAATGAGCATGCAAAACTCGCCACCTGAACCTAAGCGGAGCAAGCCGAGGGACGCTGGAGCTCCTGTGGCATCGCCGGAGGATTTGAGGCGGATGAAGCGCGAGCTCATGGCAGCGGCTGCTGAGAAGCGGCTTCTCGAGACGAGGGTTGACTCCCCTTCTCCTTCCCAGTCGCCTTCGCCTTCGCCTTCGCCTTCAAAAGCAACAGTTGATAGAAGCCCTGGTAAAAGTACAGATTTTGTTAGAAAGGAGGTAGATTTTGGTTTGAAGGAGGGGAGTTCGGGAAAGGAATTATCGAGTGAGGAAGCTGATGAGTTGTTTTCGATGGTGTTCGGGAGCGGTGTTTCTAATGACATTCTTGCTCAGTGGAGTAACCAGGGCATAAGGTATTGAATAATTTGGTAACTTCCATATTGCAAATGGTTTTGCATGTTTAGTTATGACATGATTCTCTGGGGTCATAATAGTGAAATTTAGCAATTTGATTCATGTTCAGCAACTTACAGTGGAGAAGAGTGGAATTTGTGTCAATGTAGTGATGAAAGGGAAAAGATGTATACTCATAAGAGTCTGTTTGATAGTTTGTAGAATTAGTTGTTGCACAACTTTTTTGAGATCTGGTTCGTTTTGAAAATCATGATGTTACTGTAGTTCCATACTTCCATTGGCATGCCCGTTATTGTCTAATATCATGTTGGATGTTCCTATAGGTTTAGTCCTGATCCAGAAACATCTATGGGACTAGTGCAGCATGAAGGTGGGCCCTGTGGCGTCTTAGCAACTATACAAGTAATCCCTCGATTTCTAATTATGCTGTTTTTTCTGTTTTTGTTAGTATGTTTAATCAATTTTTATATTATGTGTATTCTATGGACAAGTCAAGTTTTTTTTTTGTGTTATGGGAATTGGAACCGGGGTGGGGTGGATGCGGTCCCTAAATGGATCGTTGACCATGGTATCATGTTGAAGAAATGAGCTTTCTTTTGCCAGGCTACTTGGATGTCAGCGTGCAGTTTCATCATGGATGTTTTAATGTCATCTTTTTTTTTTTTCATTCTTTAGGCTACCATCTAGTCATTCATAGAATTGATTTTCAAATGGATGTCTATGCCATTCATTTCTAGATTTATTTGTAACTGATAGTGGAATTTATGGGGCTTGTGACAATTTGAAGCCATGGTTATGTGAAAGAATTTAATTAATCTTCAAAGAAGCCAAATGCAGGGTGAGGATGCTACATTAACTGTTGTGGGTATCACAGAGATTAGAGAAAATGCTTTGAATTGAACTCAAACATGGTTTATCTCAGTAGCAGTTACTAGAAATTTTGCTCGAGGTCAACTATACAACAGGAGCCCTTGCTAGCTGCCAAACTACTAGCTCTTCAATCTATTGATGTTAATTTTTGTGCAATGAAGACTTGGAGACTTATTGACACGGAAGATTGATTCAACTAGTAGGTAGTTTGCACAATGGAGAAAAGTTGACCAAGGTGGCATTTGGTATGAGTTTAAAAATTGGGAGTGGATTATTACAAGAGTAATCTTTTAGGGTGTAAAATAGTTTTTAAGGATTTTTGGTGTGTCAATAAATAGAAGGGTGGATTGTTAGTGGAAAGAGATAGGAAGTAATTAAATTATTAGTAATGATTTGTGTGTGAGAGAGAAATTATTTGGTGTGTGTTTTCAGAAAAAAAGGAGGGGAGGGAGTATAAAAAATTAGTGTTGCTTGAAGGGTGAATTTTTCCCTCCATGACTTTTAGGTTATGTTTGATCAGGGGGTTAAAATTTATTATTGTGAAATTTAAGTTGCTTGGTTAAATTTTGGGAAAGGTGAATTGTTAAGGGGGGTAATGATTACCGTCCAAAAACTTTAACCCCCACCAACACCCTGCCAAACATAACCTAAAAGTCATTTGGTTGCCGATAACTTACAGGAAGTTTGGCCTTAATAGAATCAGAATATAGAAAGATGAATTGTGTGATTGACCACAATTATTTTGGGTTTGCTAAGTTGATTTCATGTATTGCTGTTATGCATCCATCCCCTATGATATTCTTTGAAACCACTAGCTAACACATACATGATTTGGACAATTTGTTGTACATCAGATGTTTATTTTAAATATTTGAAATAATTGTTATATATTGACTTTGTGGTGATTGCAAAAACTTTTAGGCAATGACCTTTGCAAAATTTGTTTTATATATGTATGTATATGTTTTCAAATCATCGGACTTAGCATTAAGGGTTTAGAGAAATAGAGGATACCACAAACTCAAGGTCCAATAGGCCATAATGAACCAAAGGAAATTTTCTTTTTCTTCATAATAATATTGAGCCACTGGCCTGATCACTTTACATTATTATTGCTGTTTTTTGAATTGCTCCAAAATGGAGGAGCTTAAAGGTTGATATCTGGCTTGGAAGTGGGTAGCCTGTGATTTTGTACAAGGTAGTTATTGAAGTCTAAAAGTTATACAATTGTATCAATCATTGTTTCTTTGCACCAGACATTGCTTGCAATATAAGTGTGTAATATTTAGCTCTTAATCTCCTTATCATTTCATCTTGTTTTTAGTTTTCTTGGTGCTCTACTGATTTACAATATTTATAGCTTCAGTTCAAAATCCCTATTGATTTTCTTACAATATTTTGTGTGGTTGTGCAGGCATTTGTTCTCAAACACCTTCTTTTCTTTCCGAATGAAATAGGCAAAGTTACATCAAATGTGCCACAAAATTTGGGCTCTGGAGAATTGTCTAAAAGTCAATATGTTGCATTGGATAATTTCAGTTCTCTTACTGAAGATGCAAAAGCAAGGTGATTATAAGCCATCTGTTTTACTCATGGATTCACATAATATTACTCCTGCTATAAATGACCTTTTTTTTCCCAGTTGCATTTAAATCTTGGTACTTGATTCTTTATTTGCTTTCAATCTATGTTATTGTTTATGATCCTTTGATTTATGAACAAAGAGGAATTATTGAACTCATTGCTTAGATGTGCTTAGTTGCTTTTTAAGTGTTGTGAACTGTTCTATTTTTAACTTGTGATAGTGTAATGACTTCATATCTTAGGTTTTTCCATTGGCCTTCTGTGAGTTATTTTCTGCAATTATATTCTTTATATGTATGGTTGATTTATTACAAGTTGCGAGGTTGGTGGAATCAAGTTATTGATTCAATTTTCCTTGAATTTGTGCTGAAAGAGATGCGTGGATGTCTGGTCATGGATTCCATATAAAGTGTAATTTTTTTCCTATTTATGGCACTTGATCTTTTGTAGGATAAGCAAAACCACTTTGATCTTCTATTTGCATGCCATGCGCAACCCAGTTCCAGTGAAAATTTAACTTTTATACCTTATGTCACTGTACATAAGGTTTTTAAATAATTTGCCACTGCATATATTTAGGTCAGTGGGCAAGGTTTAACAGTTAGTGGTGGCTTGAAACCTTCCTATGATCTTGATCAACTATCATTTATGTGTTACTTGTGTTCTTTGTGTTTCAGGTTGATAGGAATGTTGGGATGCCTTGAAAAACTTTATGGTTCATGATCATTCTTTTTATAGAATCTCATGTATCTTTACTCACATTGCAATTTTCATTTCATGTCTTTAAACTTTTTCCCATTCACAGAGCCCTAGTTAAAAGCATGGGTGAGATATTGTTTATGTGCGGAGACAATAAAAGAGCTGTGATTGCCACTTTGAATGTTGTTGGCCTTGACACTGAGGGCTTTGCAAAGAGCGAGGTAAGTTGCTTTAGGTTTGATATCAATGTACTGTTAAATATTAGTTTGGAATGGAAACCTTGTGATTATAATAGCTACTTTTGCACAGCTGTTTTGGATATTTTAGCTGCTAACAGGGATTGTCTTCTATCTTGCAGATCATTGCAAAAGCACTCGAGGGCCTTACAATTGAATCTGCATCTGATTTGCAAAAAATTCTAAGAATCGATACATATACATCACAAACAACTGCATTGCAGAAACTCCATACAGCACTTCCTGTTTTCCAATCTCGTATGGGGGCACTACTGTTCCTTATTTCCGCCTTACTGTCCCGAGGATTGGTATGCTTAAAAAGCCATCTTTTCATTTATGCTTGAGGATTTTAGCTTGGAAATTGGGTTTTGGGGGGGGGGGGGGGGTACTGCTAGTCCATGTCAAAATCTATTCTTTTT
>Ga0325404_1005145_pt1 | contig 13817 bp, 8 predicted proteins | sample PopdelMetagenome_18_FD_205664 | JGI IMG/M metagenome (GOLD analysis project Ga0325404, IMG submission 205664) | Populus deltoides microbial communities from Bellville, Georgia, United States - Xylem-Control-R1 | ecosystem: Host-associated > Plants > Phyllosphere > Stem > Wood/Secondary xylem... | reverse complement strand
TTCCTCAATTCTCCACTCTCCATCTTCTATGCTCTCACGTCTTGCCTCTCTGTAGGTTAGTTTTTTTTTCTCTTGGCATACTTGATTCTTGAAGACTTGTTTCTCGAGATGAATTTGCTGTAAATTACTTAATTATTGCCACTGTTCTTCCTGAATTTAGTTTCCTGCCATTATTCTTCTTGTCATTGTTCTTCCTGAATTTAGTTTCCTTCCATTGCTTTTCATTTGCTTAGTTTTGTTTTCTTTTATTTCGATGTTGGGTTCTCTAAGGTTGTCTTGCTGCAATTTTGTTTCCTACCATTGTTTTTTCCTCTTGGTTGTTTTCTTTTTAAAAACTTTTCTTTGCTAGGTTCGTAATAACATGGTAGAGAACAATTCAATCAGTCCACCCATGATTCACAACGATACATGGGTGGAAAGTAGAAACATAAAGAAACTAAGAGTAGAGAGGTGTTATTGTTTATCTAAGATTGACTAACTTACTAGAGTGGAAAAGAACAAAAACAAGGGAAATGGGGAGCAATTAACTTATGTAAGCAAGATGGTATTTCACTGGTCCAATCATTTTCTGTTATTGTTTATGGTTCATGAACCCATCTTTCTATAACTCCAATCATTTTGTTTAGCCGGAGCTACATATATATTCCACTAGTCCTTTCTAGTTCTTGTCTCTATGAAAAATATGATGGCTCTGCAGAATTTTCAAACCATCCATTGAACCATATAAATCATCAAGATTACAATTATGTAAACAGAGATGTGATACAAGTAACTCATATGTTGTACTGTGAAACAAATATCAAATGACCGCTACCCATCTGTTGTGTAATCTTTTAGCAATCTTCTCTTGAACTCTCCCATGTTATTGAAGATAAGAAGCTAGATTTCCTCCGGAACAAAACTCTAGGACCGGGAACATGCAACATTCATCCTGAGATTGCAGATATTTTGATCTGTAAAAATGAAATATTATGGAAACAGATGGAATTTCAAGGATTTAATTAGTTACATGTATACTTCTACATCATTCTACTTTATCTAAATCAATATCCTCAGTGGTTTAGTCATTTAAGAATTTTAAGGATTCATGTTAATGAAATTAATAATTAGAGTAACTGGTATTTATCTACAATTCTTTAAGAGATAGCAGCTTGGATAGAGAGCAGGAAAGGAGTTGTAGATATTGCTGAGTAGAAAACAACTGAGTCAGAGGCTTTCAACACTACATTTGCCAACACAATCAAAATGAATCTAACCACTGCCCATCTTTCTATGACTCCAATCATTTTGTTTAGCCGGAGTGACCGGTAAAGATCATTCAAAAGAAATGTATAAAGACATGTTATTCATTCATATAGTTTCCTCTCTGATAGATTCCTATTTGACTGTAATTTAAAACATATAGTATTTGCAACAATATATTGTTGTCTGATACTAGTAGTAGCATTAATGTTCACAATATCAGTGTTGGTATTAGTACTAGCAGTAATAATTCTTTAGATGATAAAGATTCTGATGAATGTTTTAGGAATAACGAGGAAGATAAAGTCAATGAAGCTGATTTTAGTTTACATGACACATCAACAGATTGTTTGTTGATTTTTAGTTAATGAAATTCTATGAATATAATTGTATTGTATTGTATTTTTAAATTTTTTAAATCATGTATGAATTTTAAGGTGTTTGGACTTTTATATTGTTTATTTCATTTTTATTTTAATTGTGTTATATTATTTACTACTTGACTGAAATTGTCAATATAGAATCAGTTAAAATATTTTACTTATGATTTTACAATCCGAGTTTATATTGTATATTCCGTGTTATGTCGAAAAAATATTTTTGATAACCTTACCTTGGCCAATTGTTCTAAATTTTATTGACTTTAAGGATAAAAGAGTATTTTTACACACATGAAATATTATCCTACCCTCAAACTAATACTCCGAATGATAAAATTAAATAAAAATCTCATTTTAAATGATGAATTTTTAAAAAAAGAGATAAAAAAACACAAAGGAATTAAAAACTCCATATTAAAGGATGAAATTAATAAAAAAAACCAAAAAATAAAAAAATAAGGCTAAAAAAATTATTATATGATAAAAAATACAAAGAAAATGATTTACCATCAACTTAATACTAAATGATAAAATTAAATAAAAACCTCATGTTAAAGGATAAAATTAAAAAAAAAATAGACAAAAAAAACAAATCCAAAAAGAAATACAAATCTCATATTAAATAACGAAAAAAACAAACAAAAGAAAAGATTAAAAAAACTAAAATACCAAATGGCCAATTAAATAAAATCAAAATACGTGTGCTCGAGGGAGGTCCATGCATAGTTTTGAAACCCGACCCGGTAAGTCGACCCAGGACCCGGCTGATCCGGGGCTGAAACCGGGCCGAGTTAAAAAAATAAGAGAAGTAAAAAATCCGGCTGAGCCGACGAGTTGACCCGGCAAGACCTGGTCAAAAACCGGGTTCCAATTCATTAACTATTTATTTTTTTAACTAAAACAATATCGTTTTGATTTTTAAAAAAATAGGGTTAACTTAGATGATCCGGACCTTGACCCGGGTTTAAAAACTCCTGATCCATGTACCTAGTTCTTATATTTTATTTTTTTTCTTTTAACAAGGAGTGTGGTGGCCGTCCTTTTTTAAAAAAAAAATTCATAAAGAAAAATATTGCTGCTCTTGTACCTATAAAATGATATATCATGCATATTGTTTTTTTTCACAAGGAAATATATTGCTGCTCGTAATGCTCTAACCCACGAGCTCACATTACAACCGACACGCATGAACCATTGAGTAAGAAAACGAATTTGTCAGCTAAACACGTGTCAAGCCCTCTTATTACGATCAACTGATAGTGGTGGATCTCAGCTCAAAAAAACTCTGGGTATTCAGCTCACAATGGAAGAGCTTTCAGCCCAAGTGGTGGATGTGAACATGGATGGTTGTATCTTGTGGCCTAATTGACTAAATCTAATTAATATTCTTATTTCAATTTTCAATTTTTGGATGGCTTTTCCTATTCGTGAACATGGATGCTTATTTCTCTCTGCTTTCAGATTGTACGGTTCATCAAGAATGATGAGGTCTGATAGTTTTGAGAAACTATCTTTATAAATGGCGAAGCTACTGAGAGGGTGGAATTTCTCAGTAGGCATTTTGTCAACTGGAAAGAGATCTCTCAATTGAAACAAAGGGACGCTTTAATATTAATATTCATTCATTATACCCAAACGTGTGATATTTATATATATCTGTGTGTGTGTGTGTGTGTGTGTGTGTGTGTGTGGAATCTGTGTTTATAGTAAACAAGGCTAAGCAGTTTGTTTAATAACTAGAAACTGGTGCGGGATCCTTGTTACCTGAGCTGTATATGGCTTTCCTTCTTAAATTGGGAATTCCCAAAGCAAATTCTATGATCGGCATATTCTCTTTTTTTTAAAAAAAAAAAAAAAACAATAAGGACAAGGGATGTGAAAAATAGAAAGCTAAAATAAAAAATATATTAATTTATCATTTCGCTGCTTGTTTTGCTTGCTATATTAAGGAGAATATTAAATAAAATGTTCAAATACTATTTCATTTTTATATATCTTACAAAAATGTCAAAATATTATAAAATATTATTCATTGAATAATATTTGTTTGCTCTAGTTTTTTTAAATAGGAATCATCTAAATTATCTTTAGATCCACCAAATCAACCCAGTCATATTATATTATTAAAATAGTTATTTATTAAATATATTAAAATAGAATTAACTCTTCTATATAACTCTTCGAGAAACCATATTACCAATTTAATTCATATCATCTGCCCATGAAAGAGAGGTTCCCCCTCATTGATGTCATTGATGGACACTTCTCTATTATTATATCTTCTAGTGCCCGTACCCCGAATCAATAGTACCTAGCGGGATAAATTAGTGGCAGAATTGACATCACATGACATAACCATATGAAGCCATTCTTTAGTCATCTTATTATTTCTTCTGGTCTGAAGGTGCTGTGAATATAACAGGAGAATATTAAATGGAACTACCAAACAAAGAATATCACCTCCATATCTTTAATCCTACCTCCTTACATAAATACCAGACTTTTTAATACAATTAGGCAAAACTAGAGCGAGCGAAAGAGCATGGAACTTGATAAGCTAAAGTTCTCGATTGTCTTGACTGTTTTTTGTGCCATGACAGTTTTATGTGCAGGTTACCCTTCTAGCTCTCAGAAATATACATTAGGCAAGTTTGATAAAATTCTGCTGAATATTTATTTCCCTCTTTATCTTGCCATGTTATTGCAGTGGCTTACGATCCATTGGATCCCAATGGGAGCATAAATATAAAATGGGATATCTTGTCTTGGACTCCTGATGGCTATGTTGTGAGTGTCATCTCATTTTTCTTCAGATATTTGTATTATGTAATGCCACGGCTAGTTTATCAGCATAAAGTAAGCACAATGCAAAGTACTCAATTATATTTGTCATTCATTATTGTCTTGAACTTGTTAGAACTCTTATTCTATAGTTGCAGCTACCAAATAGAAAGTTAGCAAACTAGAGCACTGTAGAGGGCTAGAATCTGCTCATGTTCTAACAGCATATATGCGAATTTATCAGTTACATTACTAGCTTGCCTCTTAGTTAGCAAGGGTACTCAGTTAGCATTGAAGAACTCGTAAAATTTGGTCAAAATTTAAACATGCAGTTTCCAACTGAAGGGAAGAGCATCGATTAGCTTATGTATTCTGATTTGAAGTCACTGAAATTGAGATATTTTTTAGGCAGTTGTGTCAATGAATAACTTTCAAATGTATCGGCAAATAATGAGCCCAGGGTGGACTTTAGGCTGGACATGGGCTAAGAAAGAAGTGATTTGGTCAATGGTGGGAGCCCAAGCCACTGATCAAGGAGATTGTTCCAATTTCAAAGGCAACATTCCACACTGCTGTAAGAGAAATCCTACAGTTATTGACTTGCTCCCTGGAGTCCCTAAAACCCAACAGTATTCTGATTGCTGCAAGGGTGGTGTTTTGGCATCTTGGGGACAAGATCCTAAAGCCGCAGTTTCATCATTTCAGCTCAGTGTTGGTCTCTCTGGTACATCCAATACAACAGTTGCACTGCCCCAGAATTTCTTTTTGCTTGGTCCAGGACCAGGCTATACGTGCAGTGCAGCAACAATTGTTTCACCTTCAGTTTTCTTCTCAAGTGATGGGCAGCGAAAAACACAAGCAATGAGTGAGTTGGTCTTCCTCTTAAAATCTCCTCTGGCCAGTGTAGTTCCTGCGTAGAGAGTTCTGATTCTTTGATTATCTGTTTCTATAATATTGCAGTGACCTGGACTGTGACATGCTCTTACTCGCAAATGCTTGTGTCTAAGAATCCCTCCTGTTGTGTTTCTTTGTCATCCTTTTACAACTCTAAGATCACTCCCTGTCCGTCCTGTTCTTGTGGGTGCCAGAATAATGAAAATACTAGCTGTGTCATGTAAGAAGTCACACTCACTTGAGAAACAAGTTAAATGTATTTGACGCTGCATCGATTAGTGTGTTCGTTCTGCTAGATGTGTCTCTGTTCCTGATTCATGTATTTGAACTGTAAAATAACAGGAGCAATTCCAGAATTTCAAGTGTTGTAGAAGCAAGTACATCAATGCTTGAGTGTACTTCACACATGTGCCCAATCCGGGTGCATTGGCATGTCAAGGCCAACTACAAGGAGTATTGGCGTGTGAAGATTACAGTCACCAATTTCAATTATCGGAAGAATTTCACACAGTGGACTCTTGTTGCTCAGCATCCAAACCTCAACAACGTAACCAGAGTTTATAGCTTTCTCTACAAGTCATTTACGCTCTTCAATACCATAAGTAAGTCCAAAGTCCAAGAAAATCCGCCTTACATGGTTTCTTTTATTTGTGTATAGTTCTGATTCACTGGTAATGGTGCTTTCATTTCTTATGACACAAGCATTCCTCTATGCAGACGATACTGCCATGTTTTATGGGAACAAAAATAAAAATGACATGCTCCTGGAAGCCGGGCAAAATGGGAATGTTCAATCAGAGATTCTGTTTGGAAAGGACATGAGCAGATACACATTGGAGCATGGCTGGGGTTTCCCTTCGAGAATTTACTTCAACGGTGATGAATGTATTATGCCTCCTCCTGATTCATATCCATTTCTACCCAACTCTGCTCCTTTCAGTCCAACAGCCTCCTCAACACCAGCCATATTTCTAATTCTCATATTGCTAGCCCTTCGGTGTTCGTTGTTCTAGTAGATACTGAACCTAGCTGGATAGGATTAATTGGGAAGTTCTTACGAAGACAAGGAGCCATCTTATGAATGTACCAACCTTTTGTCCCTTTTTTTTTTAATTAAAATGTTGAAAATAAACCACTTGGTTTACAGAAAGATGAAGCACCGCTGGAAATCATATACATAAGGATCGACGTGTAGAATTCGCTGTAGTTTATTAAAATACGACTCGGGAGATTAATATATATGTGATTTACTTATGATCAGGTGCTCTCTCAGATTATGTATTCTAATGCATTGATGGAGAATACTGTCGGTAGATGGGTCCGTGGCTCGTTTATATTTGTATAAATTTTAATTCGCCTCCCGTGAGGTTATTAATTTGTATTGTCTATTTCAATTTTACCTTTAGAGTTTGATTTCTATCAATAAGCTCCGACAAGTTTCATTGTAGATTCAATCTATTTCCCGCCGTCCATTTATATTAGTAATAGTAGCAGAAATCATCGTTCGTGATTTGACATATTAATATTGCTGATGGAAATTTCATCGGCAAATTTAAATGAATTAAAGACAGACAGTCTTCTCACATCCTTTCCACTTCTCACTTTCATAATATATATATATATATATCAGTAATGTTAGATTTCCTCTTTTAGTTCTATTTCACTCTTCCATTTTTATTTTTATTTAACTTATTTATGTTTTAAATTAATTTATTTAAAACAATTATGGAATTTATAGTGTAATTATATATTTAAGTGTTTTACAACTTTTCCTAGATAATTTTGTTGTATTAATATATGATTTGTATTTTAGGGTTTGTTTAGGATTTGGGGAAAATGAATCTTATATGTTATCTGATGAAATTAAGTTTGATTTTGTAAATTATGTGTGTTATAATTGAAGAAATGATGGATAATTTAATGATATCAATTATATTTTGTTAATTTTATTGTTAAATTAGAAATTTAGAGAAAATTTATTTTTGTGTAATTGATAATAATTCAAAGGTATTAATTTAGGTTGACTAAGTTGAATTGAATAAATGATGGATAACTCATTAGGTACCAATTATCTTTTGTCAATTTTATTATTAAATTCAAATTTTGATGGAAAATTAAATTTGTGTGAAATTGATACTAATTAGGGTTTATCATGTTTCAATATATGAAGTGTTGGATAGTTATTGGATTGTGATTTAAAAAAATAATAATTTATCTTCAAAGAGTTGAGAGTTTCATTAATTTTGTACTTTTTAATTCAAAGAATATTAGTGAAAGTGAAATTAGATATCCATGCGCTAAGTGCAAAAATAAAAAGTTTTACTATAAAGATATTGTGATGATACATCATCTTAAAAAGGGGTTTATCGAGAAATACTTAAATTAGTTAGTGTACGGAGAACCCTATGTTCCTTACAAATTAAACCATATTAGAAAGGATGGTTGGCTCAACTTCTAACTTTAGCAACATATGGGTTTGTGGATGATAATACTAATCTTTATAAGAGTATGGTGATCGATGCAATGAAAATAAATCAAGATTATTTATATAAGATTCACATAACATCCTTGTAGATTAATAACCTAATATAGATACAGTTGGGTTCTTTTAATTTTTGAAAGATTCTAATGAACCATTATAGGATGGATACATTACTCATAATAAATTGTCGATCATTGCACAAATATTTACCATCAAGTCAGATTATGGGTTAAGTGAGGCCGATTATGATCAGATCCTTGAATGGGAAAAAAAACATGTTATCTGAAGGGAATAGGTTGAAAAATGAGTTATATGCTGCAAAATCCATGAAGAAGTCTCTTGGCCCAGGATATCAAAAAATTGATATATGTCCAAACTTTTGTATTTTATACTATAATGAATATACAAATTTTATGCAACACAAAACTTGTCAACATGCTTGGTATAAATCTAATAGCGGTAGAGAAAAGATACTTATCGCATATAAAAAATTAAGATACTTTTCAATCACTTCTAAATTGCAAATGTTATTTATGTCTACAAAGACTACTGAGTACATGACATGACATGATACCATTTACATGATGAGGTGGGTGGAGTCACAGTGCACCTTTTTTTATGATGAAGCTTAGAAGCGGTTCAATAAGTTGACATTATGAGTTTTTAATAGAATTGTAAAACATACATCTTGGGTTGTGTAATGATGGATTTAACCCATTTAGGTTCCTTGACGCACTTTATTCTTGTTAGTTAATCATACTAACGGTTTATAACTTACTCCTATGGATATGTATGAAGCTGGAATTCATGTTCTTATCTATGATCATACCTGGTCCTTATAATCCGGTAGTAATATAAATGTTTGTCTTTAACTGCTGATTAATGAGTTAAATTAGTTATGGTTATCGAGGCTTTGACATATAACATCTCAAGAAAACAAAATTTTCTCTTAAAGACAATATTGATATGGACTATAAATGATTTTTCTGCATATAAAATGGTTTTGGGTTGGATTACACATAGGAAATCAGTTTGCCCATATTGCATGTAAATTAATAAGACCTTTACTTTAATCAATAATGGTAAAACTTCTTCTTCTTTTTATTACCACCAGAGGTTATTGCCAGGTCATCATTGATTTAGAAATAACATAAATGACTTCTTGAAAAGTAAAGTTGAAAGGGATGTTATATCATTTGTATTGTTGGGTGAAAAACTATATGATGAAGTTGCGAAATATGAGGGCATTGTATTTGGTTTTCATTATAGGAAGCAAAAGTTTCCTGGTTTTGGTGTGACTCATAATTGGGTAAAGTAGAGTATTTTTTTGAAGTTTGCTTATTGGAAGACTAATGTTATCTATCATAATTTGAATATTATACATATCAAGAAAAATATGTTTGACAAAATCTTTAACATGATTGTTGCATGTGTGCGGCGTTGCGGCGAAAATATCTACCCTCAATTTAGTATCTAATATGGCAAATGTGGTGAGACAATGAATTCTCGTCTTTTATTAGTGTCTCAAAGATCGGGTACGGGGACTGATTGCATAAAAAGAAGGTATTAGCACCGTAAATACGCCCTACCTAAGGTAAACTGCATTGTTTTTATTGTCTGATAAAATCTAAGGTCTTGTTGTGTTTTCTAGTTGTCGGTTCGTCTATGGTTTAAGAAAAGTTTTTTTCGGTAAAGAAACCCTTATCTTATTGGGTAAAACTTAACCGTTCTAGCATCAACAAAAGAATTTAATATCCGAAATACGTCTTACGTATAAGGTCGTAACCCTAGATATTAAAAGAAAAAAAATAAGTTTTTTGGAATTTTTGAAATATTGGTCAGTTCTCGTGACTTTAATAAACTAGTTATTAAAGCTAAAATGCATGCTAATACATATATTTTTTAAAATTTTCTTTGTTGTATTCAAATAAAATATGATTTTTTTTTAGAGACTTGGCCGTATGCATGAAAACAAAATATTTTTTATTTTTTTAATGTTTTGATGAAAATTAGGTATTTTAATACCGTATTTGTATCTTTACAGTATAAAAATACAAACCGATATTAATTAAAATGCAGTAAAAATTTGCAGAAAATCACAAAATTTTTGAAATAATTTTTGAATTTTTTGTTTTAGAGGCTGGGCCCGGCCCGACCCATGTGGCGAGGCTGGACCCAGCCAGTCGACCCGGTCACTGGCCCAAGCCAATGACCCCGCCGGCTTTAGGATGCACGCGTGAGTGCTTACTGTTCAAGTGAATTATAATTCACTTGAACAGTAAAAATGCAAAAGGAAATCGCATGCACAGAGACGAAAAACATATACCTGGAAGTGGAAACGAAAGGGGCGAAGGCAATGGCGAAGGCGTGCTGGCTGGTCTCTTCTGTGCTTTCATCTATTTCAGTTCTTCTCCTCTGTTCCTTGTTTTCTTTTCTCTGTTTCTCTTGTTTTTTTTCCTGATGTTCTGCCCCTGTTCTTCTCTTCTTCAGTTCGTATTTCTCTGCTCTCTTAGTTTAATTCTTCCTGGTCTCCCTCTGTTCTATCCTATTTTCTCCCCTATGTCTGTCTCCTGCTCGTCGTCTCTTCCCTTGTCTTTCCCCTTTCTCGTTGTCTTTTTTTTTTCTTTCCTCTGTCATTCCCCTTTGGTTCCCCCCTTTCAGTTCGGTTCCTCCTCTGGCTTTTATAGCCAGAGGACGCTGGCGTTTCGTGGTAACGGTCGGCGTGCATCACGGTGGCGAGGGATGTCAGCCGCTAAACGTGCTCCTTGATTGAAGCTGGTAACGCCTGCATTGCCTTTTACTCCAGAAACCATTGCAGATGAAGAAGGTGATGAACAAATGAAACGGCGTCGTTTTCTAATTCAAAATGAATATTTCTGATTTGGTCCTTGGATGTTTTAAGAATTTTGTAATCAAGCCCCCCAGAAAATTTATAATTAGACCCCTTGATTTTAACGCCTTTTCCGATTTAGTCCTTGGTTTTGGATTGTTTCAATTAAGTCCTTAATTGGCCATCAAACTTCAATAATTATGCAGCTAAACCCCTGATTTGACCAAATCAACTCTTCAAAATTATAATCGGACCCCAGAAATTTAATTTCTTCCAATAAAAGCCTAAATTGACTTAAGAAACCAATTTTCTTGCAATCAAATCCTCCATAAATTCAATTAAGCCTTGGATAAAATTTAATTGAGTCCATAAACATCTGATTTTGGACTTTTCTTCCTCAAATTGAATTTTTCTTGTCAACAAAGCTCTCACCAGTAAAAAATATACTGTCAAATTTCAACATTTTGCATTTTTGAACCTTCTCAACCAATTTTGTCCTTTTTTCAGCATTCCAGTCCTTTTCTTGCTCCTATTATTTTTTTGATTTCTTTCGAATTTTTTTTGATATATTTTTTGTATTTTCTCATTTTCATTTTTTTTGTGGGAACCCAAAAATGGGTAACAACACATGCCCCCTCTTTACAATGCTTACGAAGCAAAACATTATCAATGTCTTGCATAGTAAGCTTGTAAAGAAAAAGAAAATGAAAATGAAAATGATCTCATTATCTTAGGCGATCTGCCCCTTTTGAAGAAAATTGGTCTACTTTCACGGGCGACCTACCCACACACACTCACTGGTCTATTTTCACGGACTACCTGCCCACCCATGTTCATCCTGGTCTAATTTCAAGGGCGACTGGCCCACACACTCACACTGGTCTATTTTCACAGGCGACCTGCCCTCATACTCACATTGGTCTATTTTAGACGGGCGATCTACCCTCATACTCACATTGGTCTATTTTCACAGGTGACCTACCCACACATTTTCATCCTGATCTATTTTCAAGGATGACTAGCCCACACACTCACACGGTCTATTTTCATAGGCGACCTGCCCTCACACTCACACGGTCTATTTTCAAAGGTGACCTCCCACACATGTTCATCATGGTCTATTTTCAGGGGCGACCGGCCCACATGTTCACACAATCTATTTTCATGGGCGACCTGCCCTCACACTCACATTGGTCTATTTTCAAGGGCGACCTCCCACACATGTTCATCATGGTCTATTTTCAGGGGCGACCGCCCCACATGTTCACACGGTCTATTTTCATGGGCGACCTGCCCTCACACTCACATTGGTCTATTTTCAAGGGTGACCTCTCACACACTCACATTGGTCTATTTTCACGGGCGACCTTCCCACACATGTTCATCACGGTCTATTTTCAGGGGCGACCGGTCCACACACTCACACGGTCTATTTTCATGGGCGACCTACCCTCACACTCATATTGGTCTATTTTCACGAGCGACTTGCCCACTTATATTCATCCTGATCTTTTTTCATGGGCGACCCGCCCTTACACTCACACGGTCTATTTTCATGGGCGACCTGAGATCTCATCTGGCAATCTAGAACCAAAATCTGTGTGGCTAGGCTAAACTGAGATCCTTTCTGGCGATCCCCTTTAACCAGAACCAAAATATATGTTCTTTCTATTGGCAAGGTTTAAACTTGCTTCTTCTTCTTCTTCTTTTTTGAAAATTTCCTAATGGTAGGGTTCTTCTCATTTTTCTTCCCGTTCCAGGGTCATAACAATGATTCTCTTTTATTATCAGCTCAATGATTCTTTTTTTTTCTTTTTTTCCTTTCAATATTGCTAGACATTTTTTTTAGGATTTTCCTGTAACAGATAAAAATATGTGTGCAATGCTTTGAGGTTAGATGACATGCATGCATCCTTACCTGATTTGAAATATAGGTCCCGCCTTCTTTGATGTTCCATCGTCATAAGGTGCCTTTGTTTGCTAACCAAAGCCTTCTTTGCTCTTTCCATATACTGGCCCGTTCATATGCTAGTCATCCACTCCACTGTAAATGCAGCCCTATCCTAGGTTGTCTTCGATGATTACTAGTTTCACTGTTTATCAAGCTTGACAATGCCCCTCAAGTGTGGTGTTGCTTAATTCATCATGAAGGAGCTTAACAAATCATTTATCTCCTGGATTCTCTCGAGAATCGTTCTTTGATTAGCTGTGTGAATCCTACCAGCACTCATCAAGAGGTTTTCTAGTGTTGCCCTCATCTTAAATTGCTAATCAGCCATTGGCTTGCCTCCAGCGCTCGTTCATCTTATTATCTTTCTTTGAACACCATTGTCCTTAGTTTTATAGACTCATCATTTTATTTTATTTTATTGCCCCTAGCTAATCTGAATACTGCTTGTTTTCCTTCTCAGGTCCACTATATTGCCCCCAGCTGCTCAACTTTTCAAGAAGTGTCGAGAAGTATTGATGTCACTTCTGTCAAGATTTTGCAAACTTGATTGGTGCTTTTTTTGTTTGACAATCTTTCTTGTTCAGAAATCAACTCTCATATTTCAAAGATCATGTCTATTTCAAAGTCTAATTGTTGAAATGAAATTAGAGAGATGTCAGTACCTTTTTTTTTTTAAATTCAAGCTTCTTTGGTCAAAGACCCAACACACGCCATTCAATAGATGAAGTCCTTTGAGTATCTTGTATTTTGAAAACAGAAATTGACCCGTTGAAAGATTAAAATGGCTTTTTCCACGATTCCTTGTGTTAATTTTAATCTCTGATCTTGGGTATATCTTTTGATAGTTTGTGATGAGGTGACCTTTTTGTGAATTTCAAAAACAAGATGCTAAAGTCAGGACTCAAGCTTTATCAAGAAAGGTTGTTTCTCTTTTTTTTAGCACTTATTTATCATCATGCATAATAATAAGAAGCTTAGTCCATGAAGCCACGACTCTTATAAAAAAACTCTTCAAGCTTTGAGAGCGCCATTTATCGGTTCAAATTGCTTACTTGATTGAAAAGGGTTTTTAAAAGCAAGTAATATAGGCTATGATTTATGGCTAAGAAAGAAAGGAATTTTATAGGCTCAAAAGGTGTTTGAGGGTTTCAAAAACCTAGGATCAACATCAACTATTCATTATTTCTCTTTATCTTGTTGTCTTTGTTGAGAAATCGACATATAACCTTATTAACCTCAAATATCAGAATTCTCTTA
>Ga0325404_1005141_pt1 | contig 13819 bp, 9 predicted proteins | sample PopdelMetagenome_18_FD_205664 | JGI IMG/M metagenome (GOLD analysis project Ga0325404, IMG submission 205664) | Populus deltoides microbial communities from Bellville, Georgia, United States - Xylem-Control-R1 | ecosystem: Host-associated > Plants > Phyllosphere > Stem > Wood/Secondary xylem... | reverse complement strand
TATAAAAATATCTCTTTACATCAAGATTTTTTACTTTCAAGAGTAATTAATTAATGTCGGCAAAGATGCAATATAATCACCAAAAAAACACATTCAATTACTTGAATCCATTGTCTCATATACAAGGCATCGATCACGTTTATTTACAAATGAAGACTAAGAAGTAGCCCTATATTTTCCTCTATTCCTGAACTAATGTTTGAAGATTGCAAGGCCCGGTGACAGAAGGACTTCCCGTCCACATTAATTTTGCAAATTGATAGTTGGCCTTTTCGGTTGGATGAGAACCATCAAAGAATAAATGCTCGCTAGCATCGTCACACAATTGGTACTCTTTTATTGTTCTCTTTCCACCACAGCTCAGGATTCCTCTGTACGGACCAGTGCCACAACATGCCACTTTACCCTCCTTGAAACCTACAAAACGTAAGTGATTGTAATATGTGAATGAAAAACGAAAGCAGAGATCATGGGAAAACTCTTTAATGCATGGTCGAGTAGTAGACGTGAAGGGGATAATACCATATTTTGAAGGATTGTTAATTCTTTCACTTAGTGAAGCATGGAAATCAAAGTTTGAATACTTGAATCCTTTTAGCTGCCCCATAAGCTCTTCCAAGGCTTTAGTCAGTGCTCTGTTGTGTAGTTTAGCTAGCACTGTAAGTTCATCTACGCAACCACAAGTGTTGTTTTGTAGAACTGCTCTCGCGTATGGAAAACAACCCATAGGCTCCACATTTAGGAATCCAAATTTCCTTCCTCCGTTCTTGTATATTTCCTGAATTAGGCACCGACTTTTACCCATAAATTGTCTATTTAGAGAAAACAAAGAAATCTTCAATACCAGGCACTATTAGCCTGGAGAGTACATATTACCTTGACCACAGTTGTCAGGTTACCAACTACCATCCCAACATAATCTTTTTTGGAGGAGGAATGAAATGCACTGAAGTTTGTGGAGAAAGGTTCTACGTAGTCATTGCTTCCTATGCTGAACAAGTAAATAGCTTTAGACAAAAACGTTTTGGTTTCTGTGTCGCCTCTTTCTTCTCTGAGCTGCTGCTTCACTTTCCTGAAATAACTTAGCTGAGTTTTAAGGTCTATTACCTGTAACAGAAATATGGGTCATAGAATTAAATTAGAAAGTGAAAAGTGAGTAAGGATACATATTTGAAGAACTATAATCTTACGTCAATTTAGATCACATACAAATCCCTTGTAAGTTTCTGCCAAAGCACCAGCTCCTGCTGATGCAAAGTTGGCCCCAGCTAGATACCGATGGTTTCCAGGTTGTAGATATGGTGGAATTAATGGCAAGTTTAGATACTCAGCTGTAACATGGTTGCAGCTATCCATGTTTTAGAATCTCATTTAAATGGAAGAAGAAGAGACTCGAAATTCATAATACAAGAATATCATGTAAATGTCTTACCGATAAAATCAGGAATTGTTCTACCATCGGAAAATCTCCCAGTAGGATGCTTAAAGAATGTCTCACCGTATGGCCAGAAATTTGCTCGTCCAACAGCACTCTTTAGGTAGTTGTTGTTACCAGCATCAAACAGTGAATCTCCAAAGATGAACATCGCTACATGGTCACTTGGAGACGATGGACGCTGACTATAGCAACTTGAAGGGATGACAAGGCTCGTGTATACGAGCAACAAATGAAAACTGGACCTTGATGAATTAGCCATGTTCTAACTTGTTCCCCTGCTGTTATGATATGCTAATTTCTCTTCGCCATTTATAGAATCTCTTGGCTTGATTATCGTACAAGACAAAGTCAATTAAAGAAATTAAAAGAGGCAAAAACACTCTTCAGCTCCCATACTTGCGCAGTTGGTGTGTTAACACCCCGTTTCAAACTCGCCTGATTTAAAACAAAAAGGTGCCAAAATGCTGGTCTATTTAGTCCCAGTTAATGAGAAAGAACTTGATTGCATTTGTTCTAAAAATAAAAATAGGGATTGATTTAAAAAAAAAAAACCATTTTAAGATATTTAAAAATACAAAAACTAGAATTGACTCTTGTATTAATACAAAGTGACATTGATGTATTTATAAGGGCGGGCGTGAAACGATTACTTGCTACAAACAACACTAAAACAGGGACAAGTGGATGGCTTTTCCTAATACAAGGGGCCGGGAAAAACAAAATATAATATCTAAGGGAGGGCTTGAACTTCAAATTTTCAGCCTTCGGCTGTAAAAGTCAACTTGATTTCTTCAACGTTGTAATTGCATTGAATGGTTCTTCCTCGAGTCTGCAGTCCTTCTAGAGAAATTAATTATCCCCAACCACATAGTTATAAATTTAAATCTCGTGGTGAAGGTACTACTGATCAGAAAACACTATTTCTTATATATATGGAGCCGGCGGCGGTTGAAGATAAAAGAAATTGAAACTTCTAGACAATATATAGAATTAATCATCCCTCTACTCGTGTTATGCAAAGCAAGGAGACAGAAACTAAAAAAATAATCTCATCAATAGTAATGATGGTAAAAATAATATATAGGTTATTATCGTGGTCGTCGCAGAAAAGAATAAAGAAATGATGGTTAGATAATGAAAATAATAATATATTTTAAAAATATTATACCATTATAACAGAGAAGGTGAAGATAATGAAAACATAGTAGTTTAATTATAATAATGATAACGATATCAACATTGACGGCAAAGTTGATAGCAACAACGAGGAATTTCAACCATGTACTCTTCACTTGCAAAGATAATTAGAGAAAAGGCCCCTTGTTGGCCACGGCTTGCTGGAAATGGAACGCATGATCATCAATTAAAAGTCCTCATGTTGAACTTAGTTGGAAAGGCAGGTGCCCGACATATTACTGTTTTAAATAATAATTATAATAAATCATATAGGTTGATGAAGCCCGTTGCTGTACTCAAGTTTGGAGATGCCATTGGAGGAAAGTTTAAGTTTTGTGATGATAACTAGAGATTCGTTAAGCAAGAAAATATATGCATATATAGTACATGTGCTTGATGGCTCAACTTAGAAAAACTAGAAAAGTCAAGTGCAGCAATAAATAAAAGAAATCAAGGTTGATATGTTCGAGGTTAAATTAGCTTATGATCTTAAGAATATATATATATATATATATAAAGTTGACCTGGTCGTCTTTTGCGAAGGTTCTGACAGCCGGAGGGCTGTTGGAAAGTCAACAGTTGCCGTTCATGTTCATCTAGAACACCATTTGCCACTATTTTCAGTCCAAAATACTTACAAAATGTCGTTCCCAAAACCTCCATAAACTTGTTTATAATTTCAAAAACAACTCTCGTCTGCTTTAAATCCTCAAATATTGAAATTGCAAAGTCTCTATTGATCTCAATCTTAAACATCTGTTTTTCAGCCATGAAAGATATTTTCTTGGCTATCGATCAATTTTACTAATCAAGACTACACTCGTTCACAGCCTCTAACTGAAAAGGTCATCTCTGCTGCCATCTCTCTCTCCTCTCTTCTTCGTTCTCAATATACCACTCTATCTCTCTATCTCTGTCTATAAATGAAGTCAAGGATTAAAAAGCAAAATAAATGAATTTTGGAGAAAGCAATATGTTGAAACAACACGTAAATGTTCATCTAACCGAACAAAATAATAAAAATGCTTGCGAACGATAAATTTACTGTGAATGACCCTCTCCCCAAATCCTTTTGTTATAAATAAATGTATTAATTTCTTTATTTATATATAAAGCGTGACTCTTTTACTATAGATATTGTTACTGTTTACTCTATCATATTTCACTATAAACCGCAATAGTGTGATTTTAAAAAAAAAATACAATTTGATTATTGATCCTATATTTTATACAATTGAGCTCTTTTGAGTCCAAATTGGAGCCTAATTACATGTTTTTTTTAATTAAAAGATATAGAACTGAAGTGAAACCCGTATACCATAGGTGGTTATCTAAAATTTTCTTAGAAAGTTCAATTTCATTCCCCATCTTTTAAAGCTATTAGGTGATTAATCCTTATACTTTTTTTAAAAAAGACATTTTGGTACAAAACTTAATTTTTCTTAAATTTTAGCCCTTTTTTTTTTGTAGAGAAGAGAGAGGGGATCACCAGATTCTGGCTTAGAAAGAGAAAGTTGTTAGAGAAGATTTAGGTCACCAAAACAGTTGATTTTATTGTCAAATGGTTTCATATGATAAGAGGGTTTCTATTAGGTGATTTTTACATTTAAAACATCAAAAAAAACATATTTGAGCCGAAAAGGTTTATGGTTTCCGGTTAATTTCGGGTTTTGGACAAGTTTTTTGTGTTTTTAGAGGTCATGAATTGGTTTAACAAGGTGCGTAAGGTGTTTCCTAGATGTTTTAGATCAAAAATGGGTTGAAAATGAGTTTTCGAATAAGAAAAGAAACTCTATTTTCCCGGCCAAACCAATGGCTAGATTCTAGGATTAACAAACGACACGTCGTCTATTGTTTATCACAACCAACTGGGTGGGTAACGAGTTGTCCACCCTATTAAAATTTTTAAAAATTAAAAGTCTGTGCGCGAGCCTTTTCTTTATTGGGCCAGGCCAAGTAGTGCCTGACTTTATTTTTTTTCATTTTTTTTATATTAATATCTTTTTGTGTGTGTTTTTTTTTAAATAATGTTTAAATTTATGTTTTAATTAATACCCTTTCTCTATGATTTTTCATGTTTTTTTATTCCTCGTTGAATAGCGATCATTTTTTTAATTATATTGGGTGTGTTTAATTTTTCTAGGGTTAGTATGATTCATCTTTAATTTTTTTAAATATCTTATATAGATTAAATATTTATTTTTTATAATATTTTTAATATGTATAACCTTGAATAATATTTTTCTCCTTTTATTTTATTCAATAAATTTTATGTGTGTCAATCTCTATTACAAATTGATTTTCATAAACAAATTCATTAAACACAATATGGTAAATGATCCGTGTTGAGATATTAACTATCTTGATTTACATTGGTATTTTAATTTTTCCAATTATCTTTTTTTATTGTTAATTACTTCTTTTCATTTATTTACACAATGGTTTGTGATTTATTTAATTGAATGAATGCATAAGTTTTTTATATTTACATTTATGATTTTTTTTTATCTAAAAAAACATGTTGAAAAATTTTACATGTTCAAGGTTTTTTCATCATGTGTTGGTGTTTTTAATTTGATCCTTATTGTTATGATTTCTTATTTTTTTTCCTTAATTCTTTTATAAAATTTTTATTATGTTTAATTTTACCCTTCAATCCAAGTTGACAGTGCATTGTTTTATTGTTTTTTTTTTTTTTAATTTTGGTCCTCATTTATCAATATATATGTGTGTGTGTGTGTGTTTTTTTTTTTTTCCATTTGCTATCGTTACCTCTTTTTTCCCTCATGTGATTCAAATAAATCCAACTTTTTTAGTTGGTTGGGACTATAACCCGAGTTATTAGATTTCTTTTTCAAAAGAAATCCTTGCGACACCTAAATATTTTATTAAAAAAATAATACAGACCTGCGGCGTAGCGCAAGTACCAACCTAGTATATATATAAAACTAATGCTTTTCTTAATGTGTGACAATTTGACAAGAAGAATGTGTTTTTGTTTTCTTGGATATACTTCAAAAATACCTCAAAAATATTATGGTTGTCTTGATTTTACACCAAAACTATTTGTTGTTTTAATTTTTTTTTTTATAAAAGTAATTGTATAGAAGAGAAAAAAACTGTACAAAAGCACGAGGGGGCATACCCTAAAAAGTATAAAGGCATGTTACCTAGGTCATATTGACTAAAGGCAACCAGAAAATGAAGCAAAAGCTAAGGGAAAATACAGACTACCAAGACAAACAGTTGGTTGATCGGTCGACCGGCTTTTTGGAAAACTAGAAGCGGTCAACTAGTTGTTCATACAGAAACCTAAAAAAAAAAACTCAAAAAATAGTCGACCGATTCATCAAGTTCTCACAACCAGTCAACTAGTTTCTACAAAATAACAAGAACCGAGAAGTAATGAAATCTCAAGAAATTAGAAGGCACCAAATGGACTTGAAGGCAACTAAGATACGATATCTTAGTTTAACCTCAATCAATCAGGACCGAACAAGCTCAAAAATTTCCTCACATATATCCTGATAGAATTGATAGATCTGATGAAAGACTTGGTTATTGCTGTCATACCAGACGAAGTAAATCGTGGCTAGGAGGACTAATCAAGCAAGAAAATGCAAACACTTCTTCTTCTTTTTCAAAAGCATGTATGCCCATTATAGCAAAGGTCATCATAACATGTAAGGCAGCCTAAAAAGGTCATGCTCGTGATAGAACCTCAAACTGGAGTAGAAAAGGATCAATGAAAGAACACGTAGTCATGTGCCTAAATATGTGACCCACAAAGGATACATACCAAAGAAAGAATGATCTGGAAAGCATGCAACTTATCCATGGTGTATAGATGACTCGTAGAAGCAAGTCATAGGATAAATGAGTGTTTCGGGATGAATCCTAGGAACTATAAAACATGGTGCATAGAATCTATGAGTCTGAACTCTCTAAAAATCTCTTATACTGAGTCAATGGAGAACCTCTTTGAAGAATGACCTTTCCAAACATAATGATTTAGAAAGACACTTTTGTGGTGAAAGTGAACTAAGTCCCAAATAGGCTAAAGCTCCGAACTACCTGGTAGAAAAGACCAAGTAGCCTCATCTATAATGTCTGAGATCCAAGGGAGCCTAGTAGATGATAGCACCTTGAAAGGCTTGAGGTCGCTTAATTATTGCCTATCGACAATCAATAGTTTGATCATAGAGAAGTGAGGGAAGGGTGAGCAGCTTGTCTAAGTTATTCATTACCTTCAGCCCCCTAGACCCTAGGGTGGACCTCTCTCACAACACGAATTCCATGATCTTTTTCTCCTCCTCACGGAGAATAAGAAAGCAGAAGGAAGTGTGATCCAGGCTCATCTCGGAGAAGAAATCCTCCACCTTCGTGGTATAAAGCACCTAGCTGGAAGAACTAACGAGCATAAGAACTAGGCTAATGAAGTTGGAGTACTAGTTGGAAGAGTGAAAATTTCTATATTAGAATTAAAAGTGACAAAAACTTTTTGCCTCTTCTAGCAAGAAGCAACTTTAAGAATGATAAAGGTGAGAGTAGGCACCTTAAAAGATATTGGAGATTGACTCCCTTTTGTAATTTGACTCCTCCCTCTAATATCTTGGTGCTCAACCTCAATTAAAAGAGCAGCTACTAGGAGCCCCTCAACATCTAGAGGAGCTTCTTCTATGTCCATCCTTCTAGATACGAGGAATTCCTTTTAAGAGGGAAACAAAAAGGTCTTCGGATAAAAAGGCACAACTAGGCATTGGGGTGGTCATGTGGCTAAGCATGGATAGTGTGGACTCGCTGAGCTATGATTCAACTACTTTTGGTGAGGATCCTACACAAGAAAAAAAGTCAAATGATGAATAACACACTAAACTAAAATAAACGATTGATAAAATAACATACTAGTGTGATAAGGGCAATAAAGTTCTTGAGTCATGCTGTTTATTTTGTACTCTATCTAGAACTGACGTGACCTAATGCATACCCTCTTGTTCTTCTCATTAAGGAGCAACCCTGGATAACACTATAGTTGAGCTGAGGTCTAGCCAGACCATCAAATTTCACTATTAACTACTTTCCCTTCCATTTCGTTATATGAGATGATTTACCTTGGAAAGTATCTTTCATAGGCCTTCTTGGCCTAGTAGAAAATGTAAAAAATCAAGGGATGAAAGGCTCTCTTTCAGCACTGTGTATCAACATGTAATAATGTCTAGATATTCTAATTGTGGCTCCATTTTGAGGATTCCCAACAACTTATTTAAAGCAAACAATGTGGTTCGCCTATGAGGATGGATCTAAACCGAACTGAAATTATAATAACGAAAAACATCCCTTACAAACCCTTGCAAAGAAAAACAAGTACCCAAACTCATATATACGCATGAGGGTAGTAATGATAAAATTGCACCCAACAAGTTTGTTGGTGGCCTAGGTAGCCTGATATCCTCCTCGGGCAACAGTACTGTAAAGTCCCCCAGTTACTTAGAGTTAGCCAAGGACACTTGCTCATACAATACTGTGTTTTGCTTCTTATCATAAGGAGTCCTATACATCAGCCTAATTGGTCTAAAGGTAGATATAAACCCATGTTGGGGTCATAAAGCTTTGTTTATTCATTCTTAAAACTTTTATTATTAACTATTCATGTTAGGAATTATCATCTCCCTATATCTATAGGTGTATAAAAGATCTCCCAATGACCTATCACATTTTCATTTTATTAATGATGTGTAAGGGATATATGTTTCTCATTAATAATGTACAAGGAATTTTTATCCGTCATTAATCCTATCAGGAGAAAATAACTCTCTAACTCTTTCATTCCATCAAAACGACAAAGTTCAAGAATTATAAATACCTTCTGAATTACTCACGTAAATGTTTCACAATTTCTATTCTCCAAGCATTCATTCCTTAATTCTTAGAGCATTTATCATACTAAAAAAGAGCAAATACCCTTGTTCTTAGAATTTAAAGCTTTTTTTTTTCATTTTTTACAATCCTCTATTTAAAAGTCATTAACTTTGTCATCTGGGGATCCTCAAAGCCACCGAAAAGAACTGTTTTATAGATGCTAGGATTTCTAACACTAATCATAAACTTCTTAAGCTATGAAGAAGGAAATATTGATATGAACACTAATTAACTATTATTCAAACATCAAATAACTTTATTCTTGAACATATCAAATTTTAAGACATCATCACTTATCTTAGATGATTTTTGTGAGGTTTGTCTATATTCTTAATATTTTTAATTTATTATATTCTATTATTTTAATTTAGACATGCCGGTTTCTTATGTCAAATTGATAGCTACCTAACATGTGCCTATTTAATTGTGAATTGATGGAAGGACTAAAATCTTATCGAAATCAAGAGTTTAAGATCTTGCCCTGGTACTTTAAACACATGATCTAAATGAGATTTGGATTTAATTTGAAGGGGTAGGTCTAGTAGTTAGGAATGAATAAGAAAAAAATTACCCTTTACAATAAAAATAAATATTTCGGAGACAAGATCATATCTACTCGCCACCCTCAACCATAGCTTTTGAATAACCTTCCCTGATTTGTTACTTTCGACCCTTGAAGGTTCCCTAGTTTTGAACTTTTGCTCGAGACCTTGACAGAAAGTTCTGTGACATCATCTACAAGTTCTAACTTTATCATAAGATATACTGGAAGGCGTAGTACTTGACCTGGTATTCGTCATATGTAAAAGCAATCAAAAGCAAACTTCATTTGAAATAATTTTCTGATAAAATAAATTCACACATAACAAGTCTTGGGGACACTGGCATCTGCAAACCCTATTCAGCTATTCCTTAATTAGTGTTTTCAGATTGTGAGGCCTCATGACACTAGAACAAATGTTCCCTTGCATTCTTACATGATGCTCCTGTATTTCCGTCATCCCTCCCACGGTTCAGGACCCCTCTGTGTGGAGCACTGCCGCAGAATGTCACTTCCCCCTCCTTGAAACCTTCATCGTATGAAATCATAACTTGCAGATTAGAATAAGACCTAAGTTATATAGGAAAAACTCGGTGGGAAGTGGTAGATACATACCATATTTTGAAGGATATTTAATTCTTTTACTTAGGGTGGAGTAGAGATTGAAATCTGAATATTTAAATCCTTGTAGCTGTTTCTGCACTTCTTTGAGGGCTTTTGTAAGTGCTCCATCGTGTAGTTTTACCGGCAATGTCACTTCATTCAGGCAGCCACCTTTTCTATCTTGTTTAAGTGCTTTTATTGTAGGGAAATGACCCTAGGAGCTAGGCTTGCAAAATCAAACTTTCCCCCTCCAATTTTTTCATATACTTTTGGGGTTAAAAGTACGTATCATTTTACTTTTGGGGTTAAAATTAAAAATAACATGGTTTATTTTTTTAGGCTAAATTAAAAATATATCATTTTACTTTTGGGGTTAAAATTTTGTTGAAATAAAAATAAAATAAACTTTTTAATATGGTATCAAGTTTGTCGATTTAATTTCAGCTGTCATTTTGTTTTTCTTATTACAATGAATTTCTTTAGCGCATGCAATAATTTAACCAATTACCCAATAAGTTTTCTTTATATATAGTTACCTAAATCTTAATAAATCATTTTTTTTCTTTAATTATTTTAGTCAGAGATTTCTTTTTTCTACAGCCTGTTAGAAGTTGCATAACAGAGTTTAAATAACGAGAAAAAAAATATAATGCAGCTTACTTTTTAAAATATATTTTTCTTTTATTAAAATATTTTTTTTTATATCTAACACATCAAAACAATAAAAAACATAAAAAATAATTTGAAATTAAAAAATTCAGAAATTCTTGAAAATACGGTACCAAACAGAGTCTAAGTTTCTGTTTGGAATAGATTCATTAGATTATAAGGCCCAAGAACATGAGGGTGGCCACCCCCTCCACCCCACATTTGATCTGCCAATTGTCTGTAAGCCTTTTCAGTGAGATGAATAGAGTCCCAAAACACGTATTCATTAGGATTTTCACATAACTCGAACTGCTTCACTAGTCTCTTTCCTCCACAGCTAAAAACTCCTCGAAATGGCCCAGTTCCACAGCATGCTGATTTCCCTTCCTTGAAACCTTTATGATCCAAGTTTTTGAACATAAAGCAATGTTAGATATATACAGTGGCCAGGCCGTTTGCCCATCCATACCATTTCCCATAAATGAAAGCTTCATGGGTCTAATCTAGTGAGATACAAGGACAAAGAAAATAGGACCACGATAATTTGGGTTGGAGCCCACAAATCCCGGCGTCAAAGAAATGAGAGTGTTTTTTTATAGGGTATAGATCGTAGGACATACCAAATTGAGAAGGATGATTGATTCTTTGTTCAAGAAAGCTGTTGAGGTCAAAGTGTGAGTGTTTGAAACCCTTCAATTGCTCCTCCAGTTCACGGAGGAGCTTGGAGAGAGCTTTGTTGTGTAATGTTGAAAGCAGTGAAGTTTCTTTCAGGCAGCTACCGTTGCTATTCCTGATTGTGGGCAGACAGCCCAGTGGTGGGACATTGATAAATGCAAATTTTCTGCCCCCCAACTTGTATATCTCCTGTCAAATCAGCATCGATACAAGTCTTGATATTTACGTAAATGGAATTCAGAAAATACAAATATGGGTAATAACGGTTGTTTTTTAAATAATTTTATTTTAAAATATATTTAAATAATATTTTTTTATTTTTTTAAAATTATTTTTAATATTAATACATCAAAACAATTTAAAATATATAAATTATATTAAATTATAACCAAAAAAAATTAAATTTTATAGAAATGCGGTTTCAACCGCGTTAGCAATTGCACTTACTTTAATCACTGTTGTCAAGTTGCCGATGACCATCCCAACGTATTTGGTGTCTGTGTATGACTTTAGAATAGTGGAATTGGTCAAGAAAGGGCTCATGTAATCATTGCTTCCAATGCTAAACAAGTATACAGCTTTTGATATGGTCATCTTGGCTTCATCATCATTGCCTAGCTTATGTCTCAACCACTTCTCCACCTTCTTGTAATATCTCAGCTGTGTTCTAAGATCAATCACCTAAAAAAAGATGAAAACAAATAGTCGTATGATATGACTGGTTTGGTGCCACTATTCACCTAGGTAATGAAATCCTTCCATTTTCATGCCTTATGTGTGGTGTGTGGTCATTCCACCATATCCATGTTGACTTCAGAAACGTATTAAAGCTGTGCAAATTTTATGCCGATTATCGAAGTTAAGAAAATGGGTCAGCTTGCCATTAAGTTTTGAGGGCCTTCTCTTTGATTTTGACTTGTCAAGGATGCACTTAAGAGCTTGTGGACCAGAAAAATTAGGTGCATCCAGCCTATAAAAGTAATACTGTCGTAAGGTGAGCTTACACTGCCCTTAATATTTGGGTCAAAACAAAAACTTCAATTTTCAAGTCTCTAATAGGTACAACATCAAAGTCTCTACATCTTTGAATCAAAAAAGAAAGAAAGAAAAAGGCCTCTAGATCTCCAGTCTTTACCTCATTCTATCCTTCTTTTTAGTTCTTCTAACATGCAAGTAATTTAAAAAAACAGAGAATAGGTTAAAGGTCTCTGCTTTCTCATGGAAAGCATGAAATACAAAGTAGTCGAAACAAATCAATGAAAAGAGAAAAGTTCTCAATCCACACAATGAGTTGGATTATTTGAAAAGCAGAGCACGTCTATGCGTGGAAAGTCTTCCCTAAATAACATGCGTATTTAGATAAGTATATGCAAGATATGGCATGTAGCAAAAGTAATTCCCTTGTAACAATATACTTACATCCCCTTTATATGTTTCAACTAAAGCACCGGCTCCGGCAGATGCAAAATTGACTCCATAGTAATATTGATCAATGCCAGGTTGTAGAAAAGGTGGGATAAATGGAAGATTTGCATATTTAGCTACAATGTTGAACCAGAAAAAATAATGTACAAGATTATAAGAGAACATAATATTTGTAGGTTAACCAAGGATGTCATGAGTTGCACAAACAAGAAAGACATAGCTTGAGATTTGCATCTCTCACCAATAAAATCCGGTGCCAGACGACCGTCAGAGAAACGACCGGTGGGGAACTTGAAGAAGGTTTCTCCATATGGCCAGAAGTTCGCTTGGTCAAGAGTTGTGGTGTTGATATAGTTGTTGTTGCCGGCATCTAAAAATGAATCACCGAAGATGAAGAAGGCAACAACGTGTTTCTTTGGATGCTCGGATGTTGCTTGGCATCTTGCTGAAATGAGGACCGCGTGAAGAAGAAAAGCATACAAGAAATGTTGACTTATCTTCGCCATGCCTTACTCGTTTTGCTCTCATCAATCACGGAGACCTCTTGTGGTCTATGGCTTGACTTTAAATATGTAGGAGCTTCGCCATTGCTTCATTTACATGGCTGAAGAATTATACATATACGCATGTATGTAACAAGAAAAGACCGACCTTGTTCAACTGGGTGCAATGGGAGTTATTGGTTCAAAACAAGGAGCTGAGATTTACAAGTGTAGACATTGTAGTCAACTTTTTTGAGGTTTGGCACCATGAAAGAGACTTTAGAGGATGTGTTAGGCAAAATCTGACAGATCAAACATCAGATGAATTAAAAAAAGAACATCAAAGTCAATGAGCTCTTAAGTAACTTGACAGTCTTTTTTGCTAATTCTTCAAAAAAAAAAAAAAGGCAATTAGAAACTCAAGCATGGGAGAAGGACCAAGTTGGGAAACACGTTTTGTGGCACGAGGACAACCTGTTCATCGCATAGTGTTCTGGCCAAAATCAAATAGCAAATTTCTGTGGTGATGGGGTCTACAATTTCCCCACTTCAATGAATCTCTTTTTAATTCTTTCTCAATCCCTTCTAAGCTCAGTTGAAAAGAATGCATGCATCTGCATCATTTGCAATAAGTTCCTTGGGAAAATTAACAGCCGCATGATTGAAGAATAAGGTGCTATTTTGATGTTGATCTCGCATGATGTCGCCTTGGTGTTATATTAATTAAACCAACACATAGAATAATGTTTTAACTTTGTGATGAACATGTCCTTTTGAGATTGCTTTCTTTCAAAAATCAGAATCATTTTTGTTGCTGAATCTGTCACTTTCCCAGTCTAGTATTCGTCCAGGTAATTCTCAAATATCTCCACTGATGAAAGTGTAGTCTTATCGATATATATATATTTTTTT
>Ga0325404_1005140_pt1 | contig 13820 bp, 2 predicted proteins | sample PopdelMetagenome_18_FD_205664 | JGI IMG/M metagenome (GOLD analysis project Ga0325404, IMG submission 205664) | Populus deltoides microbial communities from Bellville, Georgia, United States - Xylem-Control-R1 | ecosystem: Host-associated > Plants > Phyllosphere > Stem > Wood/Secondary xylem... | reverse complement strand
CATACCCCTTGGTCATTGACCTTTCTCTTGTAATTTTAAAATTCATTCATTCTGAGAGATGATCCACTCTGTGGTCATGTCAAGAGATGGCCTGCCCCCATAAAGTCTTGAAATTTAAGAAACTCACTCAAAGTGTTTTTTGAAAGCATGGTTATTTTATAGTGACTACTCAAGGAAGTAATTTTTTTTTATCATAAAGTTTAATTTGACTTACTTGACCATCATGAGACTTGGCTAGAGGTGTCATTATTGTTGGACAGTGATATAAGGCTTAACTTCTGATATTTGGTTGAATTCCAATTATACAGGATCAAACTTCAAAGAGAGTAAAATTCTTAGTGCAGGTTGAATTTTGATGCAAGACTGAACTTCCAAGTGCACGTTGAATTTTGACACAGGATCGAACTTCATTGAATTGAAGTAAGTGGCACTAAGATCAAAATCTTGGTACCAGTTTGAATTTTGGTGATGAAGGATCAAACTTGTTAAAGAGTAAGATTCTTGGTATGAATTGAATTCTGATGCACGATCAAACTTCTTAGCACTAGGTTAAATTTTATTGACACAAGGATCAAAATTCTTGTACTGGTTTGAATTCCAGTGACGCGGCCTCAATTTTTTTAAGTATTGGTTTAAATGCCAACGACTTGAGACAACATTTTTTGTACTGTTTTAAATTCTAATGATGCAGTCTTAATTTAATTTTATTTTTATTAACGTGGATGTTTGGAACAACTTGCGCGTACTTTGATTAATTTCACAGATCCTGAAGTTAACGGCCATGTAAGCCTCTAGTAGTCCTGAGATTTATGAAACTCAAATTGATAATTTCTAGAAAGCAAACTCAGAACCTGATTAGTTAAGCCCCACACCTCAAGATTGATGGAGTCTTAAACTTTTTGGCAAGGTAAGGGTGTTGTATATTTTAGATTTCATTGATTTTTTAAGTTATTGCAGTGCATTTAATATTCATCAATAAAATCTTCTTAATATATATGATGATTCTTAAACTTTTAAGGATATTTTAACCAAATCAAATGTTTGAACGTAATGGATGCAATGTATTATATTTTACTTTCATGAAGGCCCCTGGAAAAAGGTCTTTTGCACTACTGCAAGGAGAGAACCGATAGATCCCAAGAAAATCGCCCACAGTCCCGCGTCAGAATTCCAAGCTTGAAGCAGCAGCAAGAGACATCAAGTAAATTTGAGCTAGCTTCTCAGTGACGTTCAAGAACAGCTTGTATGCATAAATAGTTATTAACGAAACAAAAATCTATCCAACCTAGCCGACTCAATACACACATGATCGATTTTAAATTCAAAGCAGTATAGCTAGGAATTTCAACTCTGTCAGAACCAGCAAGTATTAATCCAACAACATTGGAGGATCTATAATCAGAACCAGCAAGTATTAATCCAACAACATTGGAGGATCTATAAAATGCTTTGTAGCAAGTTCTGCTGCCTTCCTAATATATGATTATCCGCTATGAAAATCAAATCTAGATGTCATGTTTATATAAAAAAAATTATAATAGTCCCACGACTGAAGAAACAAATTTATTAGACAAACAATTAAGATAAATAATTTTGGTTTAATAACAGTTAATTTTATTCCATGTTTATATATCACTATAAAGAAGACTCTGCCGTTGATAAAGTACACACTACATCATAAACAATAATCAGCACAAAATGGGAGGATAAAATTGAGAACTTGAACATTTTATATCAGAATGAAGTCAAGACACGCAGAAACTAGCAATTGATTAATAATTTCTTGGTATGAGTTATTTAATCAAGCCAATATTAGACAAACTGTGTCCGTTAATCTTGAAAAAAAACACCCTCGATGAATATAAAAAAATAAATTCGAAACTGACAAACAAGAAAAAAAATATTGAAAATGAAAGCAGGACATAGATGAATTGAGAAGAGGAAAAACACGCACCTGATGGTAATTAGTAAGGTTTTTTTGATATTTGATAGCTTGTTTGGGAGTGTAATTATGATTATTTTTAAAAATATTTTTTATTTAAAAATATATTAAAATAATATTATTTTATTTTAAAAAATTATTTTTGATATCAATGTATAAAATGATCTAAAAATATAAAAAAAAAATAAAAATTTAAAAAAAAAATTAAAAATATATTTTTGAAATGCAAAAACAAACAGCCATGAATCTGACTACGTTTTAGCGTTTGGATCATAATTTATATAGAGGATGAAAGTTGTTGTGTTTTAGCAAAAACTCTTATAATAATAAAATTAAAAAAATAAGATTTGATAACTGAATAGAAAAAAATAATAAACTAAAAAAGAAAAAAAACTATAAACAGTGATATGAAAAATTAGATTAGTGTTGAAGAATATGCTTGATGTTGTGTATTTTATATGGTGAAATTTTATTTGTTATAGTTTATTAGTAGTAATCATTCTAATGCAGGGACAGGAAACCATTAAAATATTAAAATACAAGGTTATGTTTGTTTTCTAGAAAGTGGTTTTTGAAAAATTATTTTTTTGTATTTGTTTGTCGTTAAAAAAGTTGGTTGATGAAAAATACTTTCCAGTCAACGAAAAACACTTTCTAGTTAAAGAAAAATTTGGTTTGGTTTCTAGGAAAGTGTTTTCCTTTTATTTTGGGTGGAAAACACTTTCTGGAAGTTGTAAAAAATTTAGAAATATCGCATTATCTACTGATTATATCAAATTTAGTCCTCAAACTTTTGATTGCTATATATATTTTGTTTTGAATATTTGTTTTTCAATTTCATCCATTATAATTTAATTTTTATTTAACTTTGGTCCTCATTTTTATAATTGTTATTTGCTTTTTTCTTATCATTTTTTAATTGAAATTTTTTATCTATCAAATTCGGTCCTCATTCTTTTGATTGTTACTCATTTTATTTGAAATCATTTATGAAATGTTAATTATTATTATTTTAATTTCTTCATTTTTTAATTTTTTAATTTTTTAGATTTGATATCTATTATTTTGATTATTATTTATTTTATTTGAGATAATTTATGAAATTATATGTTTTTTCAATTTCATTCTCCTTCAACTTTTTAATTTGTAAGATTTTTTCCTTATTATTTTAATAAATTTGAGAAAAATAAAACATTAATAAATTATTTTCCAACTCATTTTTTATGACATAACCAAACACTAGAAAGTGTTTTCTAATTTATTTTTTATTATACTATCAAACATTAAAAAATAATTTATTTTTCTAGAATTTATTTTTTAAAAAATTACTTTTGGTCTAATGTTTGATTATTAAAAATTTATTTCTTTATTTTTTTTAATAGGCAGGGACCGGAAACCCGTAAAAATCTATTTTTTTATACTCTTCTTTCGCTCTTCCCTAAATCATTCAAGTTGCTGAGAAATTTTTTAGAAAAGTATTAAATATCCGGTGGGGCTTTGTTGGCTGTGAAAGCGTGTGTGTATTGATTGAAATTGTACCGTAGTTGTTATTTTTAAAGTATTTTTATTTAAAAATATATTAAAATAATATTATTTTTTATTTTTAATATTAACATATATCAAGATGATTTAAATTTATAAAAAAATTTAATTTTAAAAAATTTCAAAGTTTTTCTCTTTTCCCTTATGCCACCACATTGACTCTATTTCTAATTCTGTACTTACCACGTAGTTTTAACTTTTAAGTATATTCTAATTAATTAAAATTTAATGAAAAATATATTAAAAAGTTAAGGAAAAATAAAAAATTTTTATTTACCAAAAAAAAGAGAGAGAAACTAGATTATTTACTGGCATTATGTTATGCTATAAGTCGAATCAATTTTTTTAAAAATATTTAAACATTGATAGTGTGTTTTAAAAAAATAAAAAAAATATAACATGCAAGAATTAACCCAAAATGACTTGATCAACTTAGTGGCTATCTGTTTATAACAAAGAACCACAATTTACTATTCACGTGGGGCCAGTTAAAATGCGAACGCAGTGAAGAGTGAATTATAATTCACTCTTTGCTATTCCAGTTACTGTTCCGGCTCGACCGGGTCCAGTTCAAAGCTAAATATATCGAACCCGGTTAAAAAAATATAATTTTTATTTTTTTAATTATGATTTATTTAAAAAATTAGAAGGAGATCACTTGACGACTTAGCATTTGCAGAATTTGGTCGTAATATCAGTTAAAAAATTTTAGTTTTATTTTTATTTTTATTTTTATTTTTAATTGTGTTTTATTCAAAAAATTAGAAGGAGATTGTTTGACGACTCAGCATTTGCAGAATTTGATCGCAATCCCAATTTTGTTCTTGCCGGGTCCGGCTCAGTTAAAAAAATTCAGTTTTTGTTTTTATTTTTATTTTTATTTTAAATTGTGTTTTATTCAAAAATTAGAAGGAGATCGTTTGATGACGTAGCATTTGCAGAATTTGACTGCAATCTCAATTTTGTTCTTGTTGATATTTTTACCTGATATTGTTGGGTGCTTAAGAAACCATGAAAAATATAGTCTTTGTTGGATAGATTTCGTACGTGATGAAATTGCACGTAGTTTAATGGAATAATAAAAAATATTTGACATCAATATTATTTATTCCATGATGTAATAACAGTAGGTAAATCTATAATATTTAAATTAAAAACTATATATATATATATATATATTATTGTATAAATTCAATTTGAAAAGCATTCTTTTAACCAAATACATTAAAAAATAATTTATTTAACCTCAATTTCAACCACAGTTTTAACCAAATATATATTTTTCCAAACCAAGTACTTTTTATAAAAACAACTTTTTTCAAACAACAACCACAACAGCAACAACAATACCAAACATATTTGTCCAAAGGCTGCCTGAATAACGAGAAAAAAATAGTTTGGCTGGAAAAATTTTCAAGGTGATATTTATTTTTTAAAAATATTGAGATGTTAAGTGATTATTTTCAGTTCGGTTTTATCAAAAAAAAGTAACCAAACCGATTTAAAAAAAACTGAAACCGGTTCAAACCGACTGGTTTCGGTACGGTTCGGTTTTTTAGGACAAAAACTGATTTGGCTTGATTTTTTCCGGTTTGGCTTGGTTTTTTCGGTTTAGGTTCGGTTCGGTTCAGTTTTTTCAATTTCAGGCTTATAAAACCGAAACCAAACGGAACCGGTCAGTTTTTTCAAAATTTTAAGCGGTTTGCTCGAGTTTTTTTCACAGTTCGGTTTTCTCGGTTTAATTGATTTTTTGGTTTTTTTGCTCACCCCTATGTCAAATATATTGAATTGGCCCCTAGTCAACACAAGTTAACATGTAAAATCTGTGACCTAAATCATAAAATCATGATAACCTAATAGAAAACAAATAAAAAAAACATATTAAAGTCCAATTCTCAATTAACTCAGTATTGAAAAATAAAATTAAAAAGAAAATCAATTAAAAGAAACTTGAATCAGCTTGGGTTAACCTGTTAAACCTAGATAACGAGACTTGGATAACCCAGAGGGAAAAAATAAAAATAAAGCTCAATTAATTTTAATGATGAAATTGAAAAATAAATCAATTACAAAAAAAAGACATAATATAACCCAGACTAACCCACCAAACCTTTTGATCAATTCATGAGACTGAGATAACCTTATAGAAAACAAATTAAAACAAATTGTAAAACTTAATTCTCATTCTACTCAAATGCTGAATGATAAAATTAAAAAAAAATAATTACAAAAGGAGCAAAAAAAAACCCCAAGTATATAAGGTTAACTTACAAAACTTGTAACATGAGTCACGAGACTACGATTAGCTTGTAAAAAGAAACACAAAAATAAATTATAAAGTTTAATTTCTAATAAATATAATGTTAAAAGATAATTTTTTTAAAAAAAAATAAATTAAAAAAAGTATTGTTTCAATGAACAATACTTCATAATGAGGGGAATAATAATTTTATCTTTTCAGTTAGCTTTGATTAATTGTACGTGACTCCATAAATAACTATTAATATATACTAGTTTACATATTTAGGCTATTCCGAGAGACCAAGTCTTTGGCAAACCTTAAAAAAAAATGTTAAAGTTTAAGGAATTTTTTGACATTATTATTAAACTCACTAATATAATTATTTGGATTATTATTTTTCATCAAGATAAATTTTTCTATTAAAGTATTTTTTATTTATCTTAGTGAAGTGAATGTGTTTAACTTGAATCATTAGTTTTCTTAAAATAAATAAAAAATTTATAATTTTTAAAGAAAGTTAAAAATAAATATTAAAATAGTATGTTCATATTTCATGTATGATTGAAAGTAAAAAAAAAAATCATAAATGTAATAAAATAATGTTAAAAATGTATTTACAATTTTTAAGAATAAAAAAGAAATTTGAATTGAATTTCCATGAATAATTTATTATTAGTATTATTATTTTCATATTAGATATATAATAATAAATAATAAATAATAAATTATTAAAATGCAAATAAAAATAAAAATTCATAATTTAAAGGTGATGTTAATTGCAGCACAAAGTTGTCTTTCCTTGTATGGTTAACCATCGTTGATAAAGTTAATCTTTATTGAATATTTCATTTAAAATAATATTTTTTTAAATTAAAAAAAATTAAAACATTATAGTTTTAATTATTAAAAAAAAAAACCAAAATCAATAGCCGGATATGTGAATAACTAATTTCACCCGCAGGCCAGGGTCGATACTATTGGGATAATTTGCACAGGCAGGGGTAGCCCAACGCAAATATAAAGCCTTGTTTGTTTTGAGGTTGTAAGATGTTTTTGTAAAAAAGTATATATTTTTATTTTTTAATTATTTGTTAATATTAAAAATAAATTTAAAAAATAAAAAATATTATAAAAATATTTTTTTAAAAAATAAAACACTTTAAAAACCAACTAAAAATTACAATTTATACCTATAGCATGCTGGTAATAAATGAGAAATTAAAAAAAAAAAAAAACGTATTTGCCTCGTCATGAAATAAAAATCAGGTAGGTAACTAATAATATCAGGAGAGAAATCGGTTTCTTTAGGAAAACAAAACAAAAATAAAAATGGGAATTTAATCACTTGGGAAATCGATTTTTTTAGCAGAAAGAATTAATTTAGTCAGGGTTTCAAGGTCTCGCCCCCTATTGAACAGAATCTTGATTTTCAGGTATACTGATCTCAACACTGTCAACCGCACTTTCATCTTCCAAAAGTCAAGAAAGAAACAGAAGGAGAAGATGCAGAATGAAGAGCAGCTGACATGTAAAATCGAAGATTTGGCAAATTGTTGTGGAGGAGTAGATGATGATATCATGCAAAAGCAATCAAGTGTCCCATTACTTGGCGACAAGGCAATTTCTCTCTTGTTTGAAATTCTTTAATTCTGTTTGAGTTTTTATTTGCATTTTAATTGAAAGGATATATCTTGGGCGATTGGATTTTTTACAACAGGAGCCTTTGTCTACATTAGCAGCCGAGTACCAATCTGCTAGTCCTATCTTGCTTGAGAAAATAAAGGTTGTTATCGTCATCACGTTTTCTTGTTTTCTTTATGGCTGTCTTGAGTTAATGTACTAGTTGATTATTATTGCTGCTCGTGTAGGTTCTTGGTGACAAGTATGTTGCAATTAGGCGAACACGTGGAGATGGGAATTGCTTCTTTCGAAGCTTTATGTTTTCGTACCTAGTAATGTCTTTGTAACTATTTATTTGGTTTCTATCCTTGTGCTTTTTGTTGGAGGAGGAGGGAGCACAGTATGCGTAATTTACCCTTTTAAATAAGCTGTGGTTTTCTTGAGATAGGAGCATATTTTGGAGACACAAGATTGGGCGGAAGTTGATCGTATCAAACTCAATGTTGAAGAATGTAGGAAAACACTGCAGAGTTTGGGTTATGTGGACTTCACGTTTGAGGATTTTTTTGCGGTAAATCTATCATGTGCATTCTGTTACTCTATGCAAGATGTACGTTTATTCATTTTTTAAAACATTTTTGAACTCTTTCAATCTTCTTTTTTTGTGTGCCGGTTATGCAACAAAGACTTTGTTTAAGAATTAGTCCGTGGAGTGAACTGGAGTCCATACATGTGCAAATGTACAAACAAATTCAAAGGAAACTCAGTTTTAGAATATGATTTGGACATTTGAACTCCATGTTTGTAAGTTCTGTTGATTTGATGAATTGGAGTTATAATTTCATTGCTGGCCCCTTCAGACATGAGGTGGACTTCTTTGGAAATATGGATTGTGATTTTAAGAACCACTTAAATAGCTCGTTCACATAAACATTATGGAAAACAAAGAAGGACGAGTATATGTATTATTTTTATACGTGAGGCATGGATGAATTTAGTTAAGTTAATGCATGCTCTTAATGTTATATTGAGATGCTGATGCCACCAAAATATTTTCTATCTTGTTTCATTTCCTGCTCTATTCTTGAGATGAGAAGATTGATTTTTCTTTTGAGCTTTTAAGCAATGAGTTTTTAAGTCGTGACAAGCTTTCTTCATAGAAGCTTCTACCAAACCGTACCTGCCTTCAAGGCTTTCTTGCATATAATCTGTAACTCAGATTTCATTGTGAAAAATATGCAGTTATTTCTTGAGCAGCTGGATGATGTTCTTCAAGGAAATGAAAATTCAATAAGGTGCCCTTTCCCCCCCTGCTATGTCATGTCTGTTAACTGCTTAAAAATAACAACTTCATTGGAATTTTAAGCTCTCTAAATTACTCATCAGCTCCTGCATTTTTATTTACAACCATGAACTGATGTAGTGCTTATGAGGCCAAAATATTAGGTTGTGCTTGTTAATCCTAGTCAATTGACCTTTTTGAGCTCTAAATACAAATTTTATTTTCATTTGCAGTCACGAAGAACTTCTAAATAGGAGTCGTGATCAGTCTGTATCAGACTATGGTGAGTGTCTTGATGGTATGAATTGATGTTTGCGACCTTCTCCTGACAAATTTGGTTGGTTAGTTGTCATGTTTTTCAGATTTGTGACCACTGGAGAAATAAGAAAACGTTCTCAGTTTTTTGAACCCTTTATATTTGGATTGACGAACACAACAGTAGAGCAGGTTTGTTCAATGGATTATAGTTTCTGGTGTTACTTTCAAACATTTTCCATGCATTGTTAGTTCTGTGCATTTAATGAAAAACAAGGATGAATTGGTAGCTTTCACTAGCATAACTTAAACCAGTGTCATTTTACATCGAGTCCACAATTCTCCTTATTTTGTCTTTCAAAGTTTTACATTCCAAACCAAACACCATTAATAATTTGTTTAGTCTGTAATTTGATATTTCTCGGTGTCAAATTCATCATGGTAGAAATCCAGTTTCATGTATTTCAGAAAGTTAGATAATGAATGCATAAAATCTTGGAGTTCCCAATTGATATATCTGTTTTGCCTTAGTTTTGCAAGTCATCAGTGGAACCTATGGGCGAAGAAAGTGACCACATGCACATTACTGCACTGTCAGATGCATTGGGTGTGCCAATTCGTGTTGTATACCTCGACCGCAGCTCTTGTGATGCAGGTGTTGTCAGTGTAAATCATCATGATTTCGTTCCTGCTCCAGGCAATCTCCCAAGTGCCACTAGTGCTAGTTCTGAGAGCATCAATCCCTTCATTACCTTGCTTTATCGTCCAGGTCACTATGACATTCTCTACCCGAAGTGATGCTTTCTGCAATTCTGGTAAGCTGCTCTCATCTTTTTGGTAGCTATGGTACATGGAACACTCGTGTATGGGTGGGTGGGTGGGACATCTTTTATGTTATTGAGTCTCACTTGTATATATTGCAGTATGCAGACCATTAAAGAAGTCCGGGTGATGGAGGCTGTCAAGGTCAATTTGAATTATGACGAAACACGAAGCTGCAAAGCAAAGGCCTTAGCCTCATCTGTATTTGTGCTGTACATTGTGATAAATGTTCAAATGCTTCTGAATTGTGAGTGGGGGCCTAAATGCAGGTTGCCTGAAAGTTTCAGACAGTCATCTGTTCCAATTTAGGATGGAGCATGTCCTCACCTGGTGTTTAATCATCTTTGTGAAATTGCATTTTCTGAAAGAGGAAGAAAACTGTTTAATGCATGCCCACCACTCTTTTCCTCCTCCACTTTGTTAGGGAGTGAAACATAAGCAAACTTTGTGTTGCCATCATGGAGACTCAAGTCTTGATTTAGGTAGGAACTAAGTTACTTCCCGCAGCTATGACCAAATTTTTTCAAAGCAAAAAAAAAGTCAAAAGTCATGCAGAACTCTTTGATATTATCATTAAACCTATTGGACAAACTTGAAACCATCCAACCAACTCTTTGCAGGTTTCAAAGTGTTTGGGAGTCTGTTTTTCTTTTTTTATCTACAATTAATGATAAATGATAGTATTTTGAAACTAATAGATTGGATAGCTCATCATGAGCATGACAATTTTTTTTTTTTTGTTGTGTGAGTATATTTTTGTCCTTTTGTTGTGTTGAATTGAGCTTATGCTTGAGGAATGGTTGGGTTAATGTTTTTTTTCTTGTATTGTGGTTTCTCTCTGATTGGGTTTTTATTGGGTAAAGTTGAGATAAAATTCAATATAAAATTGAAGAGTTATCAAGAATTATGGGAAAAATTGAATAAGAGTGAAAAAAAATATAAGAGGTAGAGAATTAAAGTCTAAATTGAAGAGAAATTAGAAAATCAAGGACTACAATTAATAATAAATGATAGTATTTTAAAATTAATAGATTGGATAGCTAAACATGAGCATGGCAATATTTTTTTGTTGTGCGAGTATATTTTCACCCTCGTGTTGTGTTTAATTGAGCTATGCTTGAGGCATGGTTGAGTTATTTTGTTTTTTTTTCTTGTATTGTGGTTTCTCTCCCATTAGATTTTTATCGAGTAAAGTTGAGATAAAATTCAATATAAAATTGAAGATTTATCCGAGAATTATGGGAAAAATTGAATAAGAGTAAAAAAATATAAGGGGTAGAGAATTAAGGTCTAAATTGAAGAGAAATTAGAAAATCAAGGACTACAATTAATAATAAATGATAGTATTTTGAAATTAATAGATTGGATAGCTAAACATGAGCATGGCAATATTTTTTTGTTGTGCGAGTATATTTTCACTCTCGTGTTATGTTTAATTGAGCTATGCTTGAGGCATTGTTGAGTTATTTTGTTTTTTTTTTCTTGTATTGTGATTTCTCTCCTATTAAATTTTTATCGGGTAAAGTTGAGATAAAATTCAATATGAAATTGAAGATTTATCCGAGAATTATAGGAAAAATTGAATAAGATTGAAAAAATATAAGGGTTAGAGAATTAAGGTCTAAATTGAAGAGAAATTAGAAAATTAAGGACTAAATTAAATGGAAATGAAAAATATATTTGATATATGTAGCACATGCACCGGCATGTGAGGAAGGTGGCCTTACTGTAGTGGTGCATGCAACCTCTTTTGAGCTTCAATTGTGCCCTTACTTGTGTTATTAGAATTGTCTCAACGAGGTTTCTTTTTTCATGAAGACGCGTGGTGGAAGAAGTGACTTTAGCGGCTATTTTTGATGAAACAAAAAAAAGTTAAAATGACATGTGAAGATGAGATTGAAAAATTAAAATTTTGAGAAAAAAAACAAAGAAAATAGTAAAAATGCCACATGAAAGCAGCCAAAAAAAGTTAGAAATTTTACAAAACATGCCACATTTCTGCAGTGATTTCATAGTTCAAAAACACCATTGTTTTAGTGTTTTTGTTAATGGTCTTCGTTCCATTCTATAACGTGTTTGTCATTTAGGCTTAAAGTGCTCACTTTTCAGCTCTTTGGTAATTTGAGGCTTTATTGGAGATTATAATTTGTTCTCCTTTCATAAATTAGCTTAATTTGAAGCTAATTTCAGCCTACATGTCTATTTAGTAATACGGTGTATGATGTTTTTCAATAGTATTTTTTAATTGAAAATATATTAAAATAATTTTTTGAGATTTTTTTTAAAATTTTGATATTAACATATCAAAACTATTGAAAAAATATCTAAAAAAATATTATTTAATATATTTTTTTATTTGCTTTCTATATGAATATCTCCATCTAATAACTTGAATTATAGATTTAGCAAGTTGGCTCGTGTTTACTTTGTTCATTTTTTAATTGAATATTTTTGTTTCAATTTCACCCTCCAATAACTCAATATTTTTTTATTTGTTATTTTTTCAAATTCATCTTTCAATATTAAGTTACTTAAAAATTGAGTTTTGTATTTTTTTTATTTGATTTCTATGAAGTTATCTTGGTCTCATGGATTTAATTTATTTTTTTGATTTCAACCTTCAACTTTGATCTATTGGAAATAGAGCTTCATAATTATTTTATTTTTATAATGTTATCTAAGTCTCATGAACTAGGTCACGGGTTTAATTGGTTAGCCTGAGTTGACTTGAGTTATATTATTGATTATAATCAAGATAAATTTATATTTTGATTCAATTAATAATGAATTAACTGATTCATATGATAGTTGGACTAGGACAATAAAAAATTGTATGCCAAATTCATTTAATTACATTAGTGATGCAAGAGTTTTTATTTGAAAAAAAAAATAGATATTTTTCTTAGTTAATTTTTTTTTCTATTATGTGTCATTCTATTTTTCTAGTTTTTTTTATTATTATTTGAAGGAAATAGTTTTTCTATTTTATTTTTCTTATTCAACATTACTAGAATTTTTTAGCTTCTTTTTATATATATAGAGTGTTGTAATCGTTTTTTTACAAGTTAGACATGAATGAATAAAATTAAATATTTTGAGAATCTCTTTATAATCATGGTTTTCTTGGTCTTTGATGGTTTTCACTTGTAACTAACTTCATTATCCTTCGCTCATGTATGTGTCAGGTGGTATTAGAGCCCAACAATTCCTGATAATTTTTTCTATGTGCTATCAATCATCATGGTTGGAGATCGTACAGGATGTGTATCAAAACTCAACAATTACAGGTAGTTAGTTATCTGTGTTGTTGAATAACCATAGTTAAAAGAGGTGGTAGTAGAACATGCTGTGCTTGTGTAAGAAAGGATGAGGAAAGGATAAGGAGGTTCCTCCTCGGTAAAGAGACATCTAAGAACTGTGAAAGAGGGCATGGTTCTGCATCCAGTGAGATGGTGAATGACCAGATTTGGTCACCGGAAAGCATCACACATGCCTCTTTAATTGCGCAGGCACCACCCATTCGCCAAGAAAGAAAAAGAAAGCCAAAGAAACATCTCGTCAAAAGATGAGAAATTAAAAATGAAACTACTATTACAATCCACAGTAAAAAGTATCTTGATTTACAGTGATTTTCTCGCATCATTTAACTCGTTATAATTGCCTCGCATTTAAAAATAAAAAGAGAAAAAAAGGAATTGTATTTCTTGGTAACAGGTTCACAACCTTGTAAACCATTAATGGTGATACGATTAGAAACATGTTTAGTTCTTTTAGGTACTACTAGACAGGGGTTCCATGCTAGGCCGCAGGTCGGCCTAGATTTTTTTAACATAAAAAAATAATGTCAAGGCAACACAAATGTTTATAAAAAAAGCAAAAAATATATGAGACTTGGATCATGGACTCGATTGAGTTTAACGAGCTTAACTAATTTAAATAAAATAAATAAAAAAATTCAACGACAATAAATAAAATAACCAAAAAAAATTAACAACATAAAACAAATTAAAAAAACCGACTCAAGTCCATTTTGGTTAGCATGTTAAATATGCAATTTGATCGTGATACAAGGGTAACCCTATCGAAAGCAAATTGAGTAAAACTATTGAATTTAA
>Ga0325404_1005134_pt1 | contig 13830 bp, 3 predicted proteins | sample PopdelMetagenome_18_FD_205664 | JGI IMG/M metagenome (GOLD analysis project Ga0325404, IMG submission 205664) | Populus deltoides microbial communities from Bellville, Georgia, United States - Xylem-Control-R1 | ecosystem: Host-associated > Plants > Phyllosphere > Stem > Wood/Secondary xylem... | reverse complement strand
TTTTTTGGTCCTTCATTCCTTTTATTTTACACTTTACCCCACTTCTTTATTTTACTATCTTTTGATTTTTTTTAATTTTCTCATTTTTTGAAAACAAAAGCTAATGTCAATTTGATAAAAAAAAAAATTGCTCAAGAATTTTGAAATGAATGTGTTAATGGTTATAATGTGTAGAAAGCATATTTTTGAATTTTAATTTTTGGAAAAGACATTTAAAATTCAAAAATGGGTGCAAATGGTTAAAATGCATTGAAAATATTTTTTTATTATTATTTCTTTTCCTTTCTTGAATTCTTTTTTTTGTGGAATTGAGGGTAAAAAATTGAGTTATGACACAAACCTATAAACAAATAATCATTTACACACACAAAGGTTTATCACTTACCTTTATTCATTGATTTCATATAAATCTGCCTAAATAACGGATCATATGAGTAATTTGTTGGAAATTAGGTTTCATGATTTTTTTGAGACTTGATGCTTCTGGTCTAATAACCAGAGTTACAGGATTAAAAAGTTAACTCAGCTTAACATCATTATTATTTTTTTACTTATTTTATTTTTTAGTTTCATCATTCAATATTTGTTTTTTTTACATGATTTTTGTGGTTTTCTTCATTTTTATTTTTATTAGGTTGTCCCAATCTCATGACGTTGGCCTTGGGTTTGGTGAGTTGACCTAATTTGGCTCGACTTTTATTACCCGAATTATAGATTTAGCATGCTAGCTCAGATTGATCTGAGCAATGTTTTTCCCTTTTAAATCTAATTTCATCATTTCATATTTAATTTTCTAATAATTAAGCTACATCATTTTTTGTCTTTTGAAAACAATTCTTTTTTCCCAAGTTATCATGATCACTTTTTTTTATTTAGTACATTTGTTGTCATTGCTTTTTTTCATCTAAATAAAATAAAACCAATTTATTTGACTTAGTCGGGTTTATAACCAGAGTCGTAATTTGTTTTAAACACATTTGCAGTATCTAAACATTATTTTTTACAAAAAAAGAAGATTATCTATTTACTGCGGGCATTGAGGCTAGTTCATTCTAATTTGCATGTGCTAGTTAAGTGCTTCAATTGAAAATGTTTAAATATGTCCTAAAATATAGTTTTTAGCATCAAATCATATTAAAAAGATTATCTTTCACTTCATAAGCTCATATAAAAGGAATTCTATTATGATTTGGTGCTAAAATTATTTGTCATGGCATATTGGAGTTTATTTTAACATTTTAAATGAACATTACATGATATCATCCATCAATTCATCCATTAAATATTCTTTCTAATTTGCATTTACTTGTTAAGTATTTTTATCTGAGTCAAAATAAACTTCAATTTGCTATAAGAAATAATTTTATCATTAAATCATATTAAATTCTAGAGAACAAAATAAAAAATTTATTATGATTTTACTCTAAAATTGTCTTTTAGGGCACATTTAGGATTATTTAGAAGTGGAAAAACTTAACTAGTTTGTATAAATTGAATGGAATATTCAACTATTATTAATAGTATATTGATTAAGATATGGCATTGTCAAATGTTCACTATATTTAGGGAAAACTGATAAAATTAAAAGGTTTGGGATTCAATTGATAATTAGATAACATATTTGGCATAACATTGATAAAATCAAAAGATTTGAAACTCAATTGATAATGATAAGTTACTGCGGATTATTATTATTATTATTATTATTATTATTATTATGATAGACAACCTAGTTCTCCTCTTTTAAACAAAGAGCATCTTAATCAACAATTAAAAAAGAGAACATGTCATTATTTGGCATTTTTATATTTTAAACCTGATAATATTTTGTCAAATTAAATTTTATGAGGTTTTGTATGATTAATAAATTGACTTAAATTCATTAAGTTTGACATGAAAATAGATGACTAAGCTAGTCTAACCAAACTTTAGAAGAAGTTTATAAATATTTTAGCCTAATAATGTTGATTGATTAATGATTTGTTTATTTATTATTTTTGAATTAGTTTGTATTTTGTTTTGCAATAGGGTAGTTTACAATCTATTGGATTATTTCAATATAAATGTTTCAAAGACCCTTTGTTAATAGATGTTCAGATTTGGATGGACTATGTTGGGCCCATGGGCTCGTTCATTTGGACCTTGTCAATAACTTGTGTTCGTAGGACCGGAATGAGGGTGAGAATCCAATCAACTTTCCTATTAAGAGGTGTTTGAGAGTGTGGTAAATGTTACTTTTTAAATTATTTTTCATTTAGAAATGCATCAAAATAATATTTTTTTTATATTTTTATATTAGTACATCAAAACGATCCAAGAATATAAAAAAATTAATTTTAAGCAAGAAAAAATTGAATTTTAGCTAACATTCATTTGGGCCGCCTTCCCAACCACATTGTTCACTCGACCAGTAGCAAAAGTTATGTTTTGAGGAGTCTATTGGACGGATCTCACTTGTATGGTCTTGTTGCACAAAAAGACAAGTACAAGTTTAGTGGGATGATCTAAGCAACTACTGCTCTGCACAAAACAACACATCATTTATCAATATAATAAATTTTAAAGAGGAAGCAACACATGGAAGTTCATGACTTTTCAATTTAATTTCCAAACAGATTAGTCTTTACACTTAACTCTTAAGTCAAATACACAAAATAATGAGGAACCATATGGCACTAACTCTTACATGTCATAATGCTATAAGCTGGAATCATATCAATTAAACAATTGAGGAATAAGGATGCCAATAACCAAGAATCTAGAACTTTAAGATGTAGAGTTTTCTTCCATTTAATTTTAGTTGTTTATTCTTTTCATACCTCTTCTTGGCAACCAAATAAGAAAGAAATAACCAAAATAAGACAAAAAAATAACAAATAAAATATTTGAAATAGAGTATTTCCTAAGTGACTTTTGCAAAAGTGACTACTGTTATCATAACAGTGCTAATCAATCCTAAACCAACTTTGTACTTCGAACCCATTATCCAAATGGAAAACACTGGTAGAAAAGAAAACATAAACACAACAGCATTACAGACAAACCAGTCAGTTAAGAGTTGTAATTACAAAGCTAAAGAGTTATCATATCATTTAGAATCGTTGAGAAATAACCAAAATGAAAATTGCTCGAAATAAATGCAGGAGGACATAAATGCAAGTTGAAGTGTATTTCATTTGGTATATGATGCATTTGTTAAGGTCAAAGTAATTCTATGCATTTAATAATAATCATAAACCAAAAGGTCTTCAAATTTTATCAACTTAAAACAGAGGAATAGCCGGTCATAATTTTGTTTTTTTTTTTACAAAAAACATTACATACAAAATTATCTCCTAAGACGTAATCAAACAAAACATTCATAAACCATCAAGATAAATTATCAAAAATCAACAAACAAGAACAAAACTTTTAAAAAGATGTAAACTTTCTAGTTTAGTAAGAATGTTTATTTAACTACTAAAAACTACACACACAAAATAAAAAAAAAATAAAAGCTTGTCAAAGACCCACCTTTTAAACATATCTCTCTCGTAAAGTTTGAAACTTTTTTTTTACTTGTTACCAACCTTGTTTATTTGTTGAGAAAAGTTGATTATGAGAGATTATAACTCGCTTGTAATAATGAAAAAAACCACCAAATCCTAAGAAAATGAAAAATAAATCAATCACCTGTATAGAGTGTGAGAAAGAGAGAGAGGGACGACGATTTGAAACCAGAGATGAATAACAAAGATGAAGAACATCCCCACCCTTCAATTTTTTTTCCTTTCCCCGTTCTTTTGCTTTCTTTTCCTGCTATCTTAGACCAATTTAACGAGTTGAACAACGTTCACAATATGTAGTGGGCACTATTCATGAAGCTAGAATGGATAGCCTTTTAGATAGCATGGATGTTATGGAAAAAAATCACGTTAGTTAACTATTATAGTTAAGGATTCTCTTTAGAGATTAAAGGTGTGGATGCTATAACTCATTACCATTTTTTTTTTTGTCAATTCTATCTTTAGGTTCACACATGATTAATGCACCTCAGCATTGCTAACTATGTACATACCACATCACTTGTAATACTACAAACTAAGCCTGCCAAGTTTCTAGCTTGATTCTACATACATTGCTTTGTATTAATATCTCCTTACCAAAAAAATTTTGTTGTCAAGGTTAGAGTTTAAGTACTTCTATTACAAATTAAAAGAAAATTCTCATGTTGCATTGGCTTGTGAGCTGTAGAACTAATGAATTCATAGCCTTGTGGCAGCCACAATTCCATAATTAACCATTCTTTGTCTAAATTAACTAGAGGATATGGTATTGCACCACTACTGGAAGGTAATAGAATGTGATTAATGATTTTACCATAAGCAAGTTTTAACTATGAAAGTATATGAAAGGTAGTGTGGATCTAAGAACTACTTGAAAGATCTAAAGGATAAGCTACCTCACTAATCTTATCAATAATCTTGAAAGGGCTATAAAAAATGACATAGCTTCTTATTAGTATGTTGTATCATTGATCCTTGATGATAAGCTTGCAACTTGAGATATACCTAGTTTATTTCATATCAATGCGATGATTATCAACCAAATTCTTCATATGTTTTTAAGCCTATTGGAAATGAAAGCAAATCTCAACATAGTTTCTTTCTCACTACTATTAACAATAGTATCACAGTGTCATATTACAAGACATATTATATAAAACAACATAATCCATTTCGATTAATTCTTACAAATTCTCTAATTCAATAAAAAAATTATAGCATCAATTACTTCAATTTATACCTAATTGCTTTCAATGGATAAAATCCTCTAATTATTCTAAATTGTTAAAAAAAATCAACATAAAACCCTTTTTCTTGTAATTTAAACCTAATTAATATAATTAATTGTTTTAATTCATACCTAGTTGCTTCAACTGAGTAAAATTCCCTAACTATCCCAATTAGGCCTAAAATTCAACATAAAACCCTAATTGAAACCTAATTGAAGCAATTTATAGCATCAATTGATTTGTATGATAACTAATTGCTTCAATTAAACAAAATTCACCAAAGGATCAATTATCCTTTCTAGGACATTCATCATAAAACCCTAATTGATTTAAATTCAACTAAACCCTAACATAACAAAATAAATTCATTTAGTGATCACTTCAATTCTATCATAATCACGAAATAACAACCAATTTCACAAAATTAAAAGTGAGATAGAGTGCTTACCTTGATTTGTTTAAAGGGAAGTGGTGGAAGTGGTAATGGTGGTACACTAGGTATATAGTAATAAATCCACGATAAAAGTAAGAGGTAATAGTGGTACACTAGGTGTATAGTAATAAATCCATGGTAAAAGTGAGAGCCCTTTTAATTTAAGAACAAAAATTAAGAAAGATATTCAATAGGTTTAGATAAAGGGGCTGTTTGCGTGATAATGAACAATATTTTCCAACTATCCATGCATCTTATTGAGAGTTTTTAACAATTTAAACTAAGAATTTTTATTTATTGATGAGTTATCTATAGTCTTATTAGGTAAGCGTTATTATTAAACCTCTAATTAGGCAATTTAGGAAATGAGTAATGACACTCAAATTCATAGTCTTCATTTATTTATTGACTGTTAGAGCTTGAGAATAAGAAAATATTGAGATAACATCCCTTCTTGTTTAAAAACTCGGGTCTTTAAAATCTAAAGTTTGATATGGATGTGAAAATGGGTTTTTGGAGCCCAAAATCAAAATAAACAAACATTGAAATACGAGAGGTTAAAACATGAGATCCTAAATGCTAATATAATCATAGATGTCCTATAAATGAAAGGATGAGCCCTTAACCATTAAGAGATTCCTACAAAACAAAGATTTAGTGAAAACATAATTAGATATAAAATAAAGAAGGAAAGAAAATCAAATCATATAAATAAAATAAAAAAAAGTGGGGCTTTTATTTAGTTTATATTGGATCTAGAACCTAAACTCCATATCACATCACATAATTAAACAAGATAGGATTTGAATCTAAAACCCTATATCACCTAAAATTAATCAACAATTACAATAAAGTGCAAAATATTAAGTAATACAATTCAATTATTATATAAACTATACTATGGTCATATGATAGGGTCAAGCACATTTATTAAAATAGAAAATCATAACTCCAATTTAAACAATTCTGGAAACATATGAAATCATATATTTTTTTTATACTCAAGCGAAAACAAAAGAGAACTTCATTACCAAGATTCAAATGGCCTAAGTAGAAAAAATATTTTTATATATAGAGCTTAGGGTAAATTACAATAACATCTTTATAAATATCATAAGCTGTCTAAAAATTTAAAAATTCAACACAAATTTCCTTACATCCAACTGTCCTTAATCACTATTTTAAAAATATAGTAAAATTTAAAATAAATTAATAAATTATAGGATGAATATTAAGAAAATTAAACCAAGATTGACCAAAGTTAAATAGTTTATCCATGTACTAAAACAATAATCATGTCCATTTTGTTATATTCTTTCTTTAGGTTTCAAAAGTTATTTTTTTTAAAAAAAAATAACTATCCTTTTCCTATAACGATGAAGAATATTTTAGCTGCAAAAGGAGAATTATGTAATAATTTCTTAAACGTTAACAAGATTTCTCTTATATGTTTAAATTCTGAATGATATCTTAAAGAAGTTGTTGTAATTTACAATAAATCATATCTAGAAATAAAAAGGACTAATTATGCTTCATCACATGTTCTTAGAATCTTTTAGGAGCTTTATAGAATAAAGAAAATACAAAAATGGGTTTGATATATATTAAGTGAGGTATTAGGTAGTGAAAGAAACATAATTCATGACAATTGATGACTAATGTTTTGATATATAAAACAATCATCTTCAATTTAAAAGTCATCTTATATTAACTTTAACACACATTTTTATTAAAAATACATCATAAATTAGCATTTTCACACACACACACACACACATAACAAAAAATAAAATAAAGATCAATCTATGTGAATCATAATGCCACTTGTTCCCCTGTACATTGAAGTTTACTTGTTTACATCGATACATAAATTTCATTCAACCATGTAAAGAAACAGACAAGATGACTCCAATTCATCTCCGATGAATTTAGTTACCGCTAAATGTTTGGACGATGGTGTTGTGCCACGGGTCAGAGATGTGCTGCAAGAGGTTCTCGAACGGTCCTTTGCCGGTCACATTGTGCTGAATCACAAATCCTAAGAATGCCAACATTGCCAATCTCCCTGTCGCATAAATCAGACAATGTTAGCTTGGCCAGAAAAGTAAGAGCTCAATTAACCAGGTTTTGGATAATTACCATTGGCAAGCTCTTTCTCTTTGGCCTCAATTGTGGGTGCAAAGTTGAGGGGGTTGAAGATGCCGCCGGGGTACCCACATTCATTTGGAGGCAAGCTGTATTGTTTGAAGATGGGATCTTGGTTAACGCATCCTGGGTTCTTAATATCTTGCCACCTTCTTATCTCGACGTAATGGAACAGTATGAACTCGATCACAAAGAGGGTTGATGAAGACGCAAAGTATTCTGCTTTGCCAGCATCATACCACTGAGGAGCATTGATGATTCCAATCTTTGTGAAAACTTCTGGCAGTAGCATTCCTGCAACGCCCAACATGGCCCACCGACCATTCACAAGCTCAGCCTGAACGAACCATCTCAAGTTCTCAGGGTCCTCAGCAAGCCCGAGTGGGTCAAACCCATTATCACCTGGAAGGCTGAGTTATACAAGACAAGGTTTCAGTCAATGCTAATTGAGAGCATTAGCTAAGAGAAAAGCTATAAAACATGTTTTCTTTTTCACCTGCCATTTAGATAAGATGGAGAAGGCAAACCAGGTAACCACTCTCCTTTCTTGGCTTCAACCTTGAAACTAGGAGATGACGATGCCATTGGTTTGATGGACAATTCTCTGTTCAGTTTACTTGGAGCCCCAGCGAGAAACCTCGACTTATAAGCACATGGCCGGAAAACGGCAGCAGAAGCTTGTGTTGAGACGGTGGCCATTCGTTTTCTTTTCTTTCTTTCTTTGTTGTTTGATTTTTGTTCCCCTTTCTACCCGAGTTCCGGCAGAGACAGAGGAGGGTTTTGATTAGTTTTTTAAGCTAAAACATGACTATATAGCTCAATTTCATCTCAGAGGAACACTTGTGGTTCTTGTTCTTTGTTAAAAATTGACGGTTGATGTGGTTGATTTTATTGATCAAACGATGGAAATGTGCTTTGTGCGTTCGGATGGTCCAATGGGAGCACCAGGGGCTTATCCCTTTATCCTGGTGACATATCCACATATCGATTGCTATGTTTGCTGTTGGCTGAAATAAGATCCTGTGGGGCCCCCTTTTTGAATGTTGGTGATATCACTGGTAAGACGAATCTGCCACCTAGGATCATAGGCAACCAATAAATGCTTCCCACATGGCTAGATGAAGTATCATCTTATCCAAGCCAAGCGACAGATAGATAATTCATAGAAATACTTTTTAACTATTTATTGCAAAAAAAATAAAAAAACCTAAAATTGCTCAGTGTATCCACTATATACTATAAGTAAATTTATAGCAGATTTTAATAGTTGAGTGACAATTTTAGCCTTGGATTTGTTGGCTGGATAATTGATCTTAGGAGGGTGTTTTGGGTATTTCAAGTGTTTTTCCTAATTTTTTATCTCAGCTCACAGAGATAACAAAAAATTAAGGTTTAGCAACAGGAAAAAAAATAAAAAAATCAAGAAAAGATGTCATGAGCCTACAAAGATGGTTTTTTAATGCATGATCAGCCATCCATCACTAGAAGAAAAGAACAACAAAAGTTGACACAATTTTAGGATTTTGTTGTTGGTTCTGTGTTAATTCAAATTTAACTTAGAATTTAGGGTTTTGAATCTAAACATGAATTTTGGATCTACTATATTGTTATTAAATTAGGGGTGTTGTTTTTCTTATTCTATTGTTTGTATACTTGATTATATTTTTTTTATTAGTTACTTTTATTTAGTCTTTACTCTCTTTTTTTTATGTGTAATGACTTGAGAGTAATCGTTGTTGTAAAGATTGAAAATTAAGTATGTTTTCTCATAATAGGTTATTTTTATAGACTTTTAATCATTTCCTATAAAATCTTGTCACATATATTTTTGTGTTGTTTATCTCATTTTCCAGCAACAAATCATTTTATGCTCTGCCAAATAAGTTATACTATAACTATTTGATGTCATTGTTTTTAATCTTTTTTATTTTTGATTTTTGATTTTTGATTTTTTTTTGCCCATAAACAATTTTATGTTTGGTTCTATTTATGAAATGAATGTTAACATAAGTAGTGTTCTTTGAACTTCTTTAGGTGTTGGCTAATATATAGGGTTTTTTTGGTCCTTTCATTAGGTTGCGATCAAGTACGTATTTAGGTTTGGAGGAGACAATTGTTCCTTTTCAAAACTAAACAGGTCGTCTATCTTCTCTCATCTCTAGAAAGCTTTCAGCTAAAGGCAACAACTTCAGATAAGAAATTTTGGTTCTCATCAGCAAATGGAGGTTATATATTTAAAACTTGTTCTTTACTTATTAATATAATTATGAATCCAGGGCTTAGAACTTTTAAGGCTTTGATATGGCTAAAAAGGGTCCCTCCTAAGGTTCAATCTTTTCCTTTATTATAGATCAATATGGAAATTATGGATGAATTTCTTAGATTTGTGGGGGTATTAGTGGTTGTCTTTCCTACTGTGTGGATGATCTATTACATCAATGGTCCAACCTAGTATTTGGAAAATTCTAGCATAAGGTTTGGTCTATGCTTTCTTGTTGTGTTAGCTGAAGTATATGGCTTATAAGGAACAAGGTTATCTTCAATGATGGAACTGTAATCTTCGAAAACAATTTCTCTTTAATTCTATATCATTTTTAGAATTGGCTCAAGTCTGTAGATAAGTTTTTTTATGGCTAGTGGCACTGATTTAATTATAGGGTCTAAAGGTATTATAGATTGGTTTAATAACATCAAATCAAGACTTTAAGCGTGACGCATCAGCTCATTCAGTCTTAATGTCCTTTTTTTTTGTTATGTATCTATTAGCTTCTTTTTTTCTTTTTTTGTATGCTTTCTATTTTTGTGATTCTTTTTTTTTTCCTTTCTGTTTTTCTTTTATGTATGTTGTTTTTGGTTATCTTCTGATTAGACCTTTCAGTATATCGACTTCTTTCAAAAACAAGTAAGTACTTAAGATTTTGTTTGTCCAGCATTGTTTATCCATGTTTGTCCTCTTTTGAAGAATTTTGTATGGTTTTCTATGCTTAATTTATAGGGTTTGATTAATAAAGAGTCTTAGGAGTATGAGACTTAGAGTATCATGCTATTTTTAATGTTTATTTTCAGTTAATGTACTAAAAATCTTTTCTTTAAACATTGTCTTGTATTGAATTTTCTGACTTCATTGAAGATAGTTTATTTTTGTAAATTAGACTTGCGAGTTTGGCATTGAAATTAAATTTTATTTTTCTCTAAATTAGGCTTAATTAAAGATACTAGTTGTCATTTGCTTCTTTTATGTTTGAGCATTGCTTTGTTTTAGTTACCATTTGAGCTTCTCTTGTGTTAGAGCATTACTTTGCTTGATTGTTACCTGTTGTACTTTGATATTGTTCTTTTTGTTTTTTTTTTAATAGTTACGAGGATTCATGGTGGAGTTGTTGTGCAATTACATTTAGTTTTAAAATATAGCCTCATTCCTAGGTATGGGGAAGGTAAGACACACTCTGATGTTCATGAAGTAAGTAATTGTTATAGTTTTGATTGTTTTTAATTTTTTAATAGAATGTTGTCAGGATACTGGTCAAAGCTCTTGTCGTAAAGAGCAAAGACGTTGAATGTTATTGAGGTGGGAGTGAGAAACAAATCTAAAAGAGAAAACTAAAAGAACTTGGAGATGGAGGTTGTTTTTAACATTATTAAAAAATATATTTTTTCACTTTTGGTTATATGTTTTGTTTTGTTTTGTTTTTTAAATCTGGTTTGGTTGACACTGAATGATCTTGCGATTGTCAAGAAGTATGCTCCTATAAGAGAGTTGTTCGAGCAGACCTGAAATGCTAGAAGCTTTAGTAAAGACAACGTTCATTTTTATTTACTTTTGTCCTAAATTGTTGAATGAGTTTGCTTTTGTATTCAATTTTAGTCAATGTGTTATTCCATTGCTTAATTCAATATTAATTTACTGTAACTCTATGGTGAAACTAGGGTATTGGCATTTACCTTTGAGTTTTTCATGTTTTATTGTTAATCTAGTTTTTTACTAACTGGTGTATTTGATCGGACATTAAAAGTGTATTTGGAACGCGGTAGAAACCATGTTTTCTTAAATTTTAAATTTTTTTGTTTAAAATAAGTTTTTTTATGTTTTCAGATCGTTTTGATGTTTTAATATCAAAAATAATTTTAAAAAAATAAAAAAACATTATTTTGATGCATTTCTAAACGAAAAACATTTTAAACCTTCATCACTATCATAATTCCAAACACTAAATTGGTTGTTGATCGTTGTGATTGTAAGCAATTTTCATAGTCTTTTTCTCCAAGATGTTGTTACCATTTGCTCGATATACGGTTTCAAAGTGTTGGGAGGCTGCTACTTTTGCTCATCATTTTTTTGTTACGGCTATGATATTTGAGCATACTTTGCTATCGTTAACTTTCTGGTTTAGTTGCATGAAGAATGTTTTTCAATCAGCTATGCTAGTTAGAAATAACTAGAAATATGCTTCTTCTTTTTTTTATCTATTATCGCTTCCCTGCAGTTTATTATAGTTTGCATTGTTGTTTCCTGTGTGTTTATCTTCTAGTGCTTTTACCTCCATTTTTGGCTGCTGCTTCTTTTATTTTAATGATTATATGTATTATCTTAATCATTGTGCATTAAATAAGGATATTGTTTTCTTTTCCATTAACGTATCACGATGTTATTTATTCTCAACTAGTTAGTTTAGTTTTGACCTAAGCATTTGCTTTCTTCTTTCATAATTGCCCTCTATATGCTTTCTACTATTCATGCTTACAAGTTTATGGCGCAACCCTATTATCTTTTGAGTTTACTTGGGCTAAGCTTGCTAAGAGGAATAGGTACTCGATTACAATAGAGGTGTTTTCTTAGGCACTACATTTTCTATTTTCTTTCTTTATTTTTTTTCTTTTTCTTTTTCTTTTTCATCCTTCATCTTTTCTATAAAAAATGATTGAACATCCTCAAAAGACAAAAAAGACAATTGCTTACCTTCTTCTTTTAACTATATCTTACCTTACTTTCTTTGAATTTTCGGAGAAATTCAAGAGCAATACCTTCTCCATCACCGTCCCAGGTTGGTCAGTGTGAACAAACTATTCCAACATAACAATTGTACATTACTTAGTCTTAAAGTGAAGAAGTTGCGGTCAACCATTTGTAATGATTATTCAGACGGATAGGACTGGACCCTATATTATTATTCCTTGATAATATCTAACTAATATGAGAATCTCTCTTCTTCAAGAGATCAAGCTTTGAATAGAAGATTACAAGATATGAATTTCCAAGTTTTGGATCCACTTATAAATTGAAAACATTGAATTTTGCATATGTCACGATATTTTTTCACAAGTTAGCATTACCACTAGATTAGCAGTCATATACTCGATATCAATATATTTTAGTGAAGACAAACATGCTTATTTGCTTAATTTGTATTTGGTTTTTCACCTTCAGCATTAGGAATGAATTAATACATACAAATTAGTGAACAAATAATTTTTTTTGTTTACAAGTATACCTTTTTTTTTTTTACGTAATTATCAAGGTCATATTTTTTCTTGGAGAAATGGGAAAATTGTAGGTTTTTTTATTCTCCTTTTTGTTCCAATGGAATTATGAAACTGAATCGAGATGAATTTATTTTTAGTTTTCCTAATTAATTTAATTAGTTTTTTTATGATTTAGTTTTTTTTGTTTTGTTTTTTTTAGTTTCATCAATTTAATTGATTTTTTTTATTTTTTTTCTCACCCAGCCACTTTCACTTACTGATATTTCTTTTTGTCTATTTAATTAAGCCTATTCATTTATCTTAATTGTTAAGGTAGCCCGGGACAAATCACAAAAAAAACAACTTATCTAATTAATTCTATAGTATAAAAAAAACTAAATAGTCGCATTAACAATGTTAAACATATTCATTTTCTCCTCCTTAAAAATACTTCTTTCGTTGTTAAATTTCTTTGTGACATTATCTACTCTCTCTTTTCCTTTTACCATTGCCACTCAAAAAAGGAAAAATAATAAATTGGGAAAAATATAAAATTAACAAAAAGAGAGAAGTTACAAATTAACTTTAAAATATAGAGTCTAAAGACATTCTTTTGAAAACTTTAAAGACCAATTAACATTTTTTTTTGTTAAACTACAAGGCCAAAGCTATAATCAATTAAAATAAAAACATAAATTATATTAGAAACAAACTAGTTAGTTGCTCAGACCCTATTGTAGGGAATATTTTGATAATGTTATTAAACTGGATATAATTTGAAAGATCAATATCATCGTTTGTTGACTCAATCTCTAGTTCATGCTGATTTTTAAAATAAATTAGATGAGAGATAATCCAATATGATCTAGTTGACCTGGCGAATGTACTCCCAACTAGGTCAACTTAGTCAAAACTTTGTTTGACTTTCTAAAAACAAATTTTTAGAATTAATTTAAATATTGAAAGGACAATGTTTTGGATCGACTTGGGTCAAACTGGGTTAAACCGTCCAACTCGT
>Ga0325404_1005131_pt1 | contig 13832 bp, 16 predicted proteins | sample PopdelMetagenome_18_FD_205664 | JGI IMG/M metagenome (GOLD analysis project Ga0325404, IMG submission 205664) | Populus deltoides microbial communities from Bellville, Georgia, United States - Xylem-Control-R1 | ecosystem: Host-associated > Plants > Phyllosphere > Stem > Wood/Secondary xylem... | reverse complement strand
ATATGGTAGCTAAATAAGAAATAGCAAGATATCATAAATAAAAATGAAAGTGGACGTTAAACAATCATGAAACGACGAAAGGATGTTGGAATCTGTCTTTAAGAATTAAAGAAATAACCTAACCCTGACAGTGTAGGGGAGAGAGAGAGTTCATGCTATCAGCAAAAGTTAAAAAAGAAGGAAACGACATCGTTAGCTCTGGATTCCACCCTCGCCTATAAATACCTGGTTCGATGAGAGGAATTCTCGAAACTTGAGGCCCTCGAAATCCGCACTCTCTCAAAAAGAAAAAAGAAAAAAAATGGAGAATATGCCGAAGCAGGATGATACTCCCGCGTCTACCACAATTTCCTTCCTTAATTGCATCGATCTTTCAACCCCTGATGTCCAGCAATCTGTTTCCCTTCTCAAACAGGTAATTTAAAATATAATCTCTTTCCTTCTTGTCCAATCAAAGTTGTCATTCGTTTTATTCACTCCTTGATGATTAATTAATTAGTTAGTGAATGTTTAAATATGGTTTTGTTTTGCATAGGCGTGTTTGGATTGTGGATTTTTTTACGTGACAAATCATGGGATAAGCCAAGAATTCATGGAGGAGGTGTTCTCGCAGAGTAAGAAATTTTTTGAATTGCCATTGAGTGAGAAAATGAAGGTTTTAAGGAATGAGAAGCATAGGGGTTATACTCCTGTTCTGGATGAGCTCTTGGATCCTGATAATCAAATTCATGGTTCGTTTCTTTTCCTTTTTAATTCGGAATTGTTACCTTTTCTTTTCTTTTATGAATTTATCAACATAAAATGATTTTTTGTTTGTTTGTTTTTGGATGTATTGTATGGTAGTAGGAGACTATAAGGAGGGGTATTACATTGGAGTTGAAGTCCCTGAAGATGATCCTGAAGCTGACAAACCTTTTTATGGGCCCAATGTCTGGCCTGCAGATGGTATTTCCTTTTTCTTTTTCTTTTTTTTAATCCACGAAAAGATTTTTCTTCTTTGGAAAAGATAAAGTTTGATCTTGCAATTTCTTTTGGTCGTTGGTGTCTCAGGTATTTTGCCTGGATGGAGGCAGACTATGGAGAAGTTTCATCAACAAGCACTGTAAGCTCTTGCAAACATATATGAAAACGTTAAGGATGTTTTTAAACGATGTGAATCTCAGTTATCTATGCATGACGTGTGATTTAGACCCTACACACGCAAATGATTACATGTCATGCAAGGACATTTGGCATTAGACACTTGTGTCGCTTCAAAGACTTCATCTTGTTTTTTTCATCATTTGGTTTCTATTCCATTTGAAATTTTAATTTAGTTTCTTATAAATGCAGAGGGGTGGCTAGAGCAGTAGCTAGGATCATAGCACTTGCGCTTGATCTGGAGGCTGATTTCTTTGATAAGCCAGAAATGCTTGGACATCCAATTGCAGTCATGCGTTTGCTGCACTATGCAGGTTTAACTTTTAAATAATTTAATTAAATGCTATGGAATGTAGCGTAGACCATTCTCCAATCAAGTACAATTTATATCTTGTTGCATTGTTTGGTCTTCAGGTCAGATTTCCGATCCCTCAAAAGGATTATATGGGGCTGGAGCACATTCTGATTATGGTCTGATTACCCTCTTAGCCACTGATGATGTTTATGGCCTCCAAGTATGAACAATTTGTGAATTTTGTGTATATAGCATCTTTTTTTTCACAGTTTTATTAGTCGTCATAATTGTTTCGATTTTCTTGCAGATATGCAAGGATAAAGATGCTCAACCTCAAGTATGGGAATTTGTAGCACCACTGAAGGGGTGAGCATCTGTAGGACTATTCCATATTTGTATTCTCTACGTTAGAAATGGACTGATACTTGTCAGACTAGCTGTTCTGGAGCTGTAGTAAATTATGGAATCTATTACATATCCATTTCCATGTCTATATTTTACCTCCAACTGTGTAAATAATTACATACCATAATCTTATATGTTTTGAAACGGAAACCTGGTATGTTGAATTCCAATTTATAGGGTAACAACTGCTTTGATGGAAACCATTAGCTCTACTTCAAAATTATGCTTTATGAAATAATGGCTATTGAATTGTTGATTTGTTCAAGAATATCTAGTAGAAGTATAAACTTAAGTTGCAAGTAGGTAGTAGAGATACAAAAGTCTTCAAGGTCCTGTTTTTTAATAATTAGGAAACAGGTTCTGGGACTCCAGGAAAAAAAATTTAACAGTTAAAAAAAAAGGATGCAATAATATGGTCAAACCTTTAGAATCTCAAGGAGTGTAGTCAAGTTATTGGTTCATGAACTTGAACACTTCTACTCCAGCATTTTGTCTGTTACGTGGTGTGCTCAATTTCTAGAATGTTATTTGGGAGAGTTTATAATAGAACGCTAACTATTCACTACTCATCTGTACTCCTTTTATGCTCTGGTGTTGCTAAAAGTTTAGAATCACAGCGGAATACACATCTGGACCAAAGAAATAGTTGAGGGAACTTTCTACATCCAGGAATATTGACATTCTTTTCTCTTTGGCTAATGTTGAACAGAGCATTTGTAGTGAATCTTGGTGACATGCTGGAGCGCTGGAGCAACTGTATTTTCAAGTAACTTTCGTGCTTTACATAGTTTCCATTAATTCCATTTTCATTCCGCACTCAAAATGAGACGTAAATGCTTAACTAAAGCAGATATTTGGCATATTTGCAAAGGGGAATGACATGATGAATTCCTAAACTTTAATTAAGAGGTCTGATTGTCATGAAGATGAAACTACCATAATGGTGCTACAGTTACTTTTTTCATTATTGATTATTGTCATATTTATTTTTCCATCATTTCTTGAGAATTTACAGTTTTATTTATTTTTACATTTTTTGCATTTCTTTTTACCCTCTCTCAGCATAATCTGTCCTCTACCTGATATTACACAGGTCCACGTTGCACAGAGTTTTAGGGAATGGTCAAGAGCGATATTCTGTAAGGATACCTTTTTTCTTCTTTTTGAATCTTCTTTTACCTTTCAGCCGGGTGCCTTTTAAATGTCTAAGTTCCCATAATGCAAAGTTTTTATTTTGTTTGCTTGCAATCTCAAAGTTTCTCATTTCTTTTTCCTGTGGCAGATTGCCTATTTTGTGGAACCCAGTCATGAATGTCTTGTGGAATGCTTGCCAACCTGCAAGTCAGAAAAAAACCCCCCCAAGTAAGTTCAACTCTCAATAATTTCTGTAGAATGGCTGAAATAGTTGCAGTTGCAAACTCAGCATCTTGCATCTACAGTAATTTGTTATAGATAGCAGATAGCCATCATGTCAAGCCCAATGATTTGAGATGTCGATACGTGAAAAGTGACTTAGGATTGCAGGATACATAATTCACATAGTTGCTGTAGGCACCAGGATGCTTGCTTTTCGGAGTTGAGCATGATAATTGTTTTCTTCTTGAGGCACATTAAAAAGAAAAATTAGATGTCGAATTTGAATCCATCTTGCTGTCTCACTTCCATACAGCATAGTTTTGCGTGTAAGAAATCATTTCCATGCAATTGTTCACTGACGGTTTGTAATGTGATGAGTTTAGACTGTAGAAAATTGCGAGGCAGATTTATTTCTTCCTTTCTTCTTTATAAGAGCGTGCACACAGTTGCATGAACTTCTGCGTGTATTTCTTTCTCCAGGTTTCCTCCTATCAAATGTGAGGCTTACCTTAGCCAACGCTACAAGGATACTCATGCTGATCTGAAAGTATACAACAAACATTAAAGTTGAGCTCGCCAGAACTAACATTTCAAATCTACTCCGCCAAGTGATAATTGCCATCAGAGCCCTCAAATCCGGTGACGCGCCGCCGCACCAAGGGGTGGCTTTCTCTTAGGTGTAATATTGTACCACTATTGATTTATAGCATCCATCGATCATAAAGAATGTACTTAGTTTTCTATAATTAGTTAATTCTTAATTGTTCACACCCTGATCTTTAACAAGTCTCTAGACCTGAATGGCGAGATAATTGAATTAACTGGAGTTTAAAGGATGCAAATCAAAGACAATAAGAATCTGGGATTTTATTAAATTGAAAGAAATCGACTCACAAAGATCCAAGACAAGGAATTTTATGGGCAGATTCAAGGTATCAAACAAAATAGCATTTGAATCTTAAATGGATTTGATTGAAAGCTTAAACAAAGATTTGGGTTGACTGAAAGATTGACTCCAGCTCTGGAGTGCTACAATTTAGCTAGTTCATGGCCAAGAGAAAACGTTATCGTTTAGATTTCCATTTGATGGCTTATCTTCTGTCGTCCATGTGTTCACTTCCTTTCATGCAACATCTGCTTGAAAATTCCTTTATTGTCTGCAATCGAATGCCAGTGTTCTGTCAAACTATCCTATACTTGTTACATCCCCTTCCACTTCAAGAACCCTTTACCTCAAGGTGAGGTTAGGTCTCCTTTGACCCCCTCTGAGCTGTTTATTTTTATATTTTAAATATATTTTTAAAAAAATTCATTATTTTTATTTTTTATTTTAAATTGGTTTTTTATATGTTTTTATATAGTTTTGATATGTCATGTTAAAAATAATTTTTAAAAAATAAAAAATATTATTTTAATTTATTTTTAAATAAAAAATACTTTAAAATTAATAACACTTCATGCAAGATCAAACAATGAAAGATTTGCAACAACATATTTTATTAATTATATTTAATAAATATAATTTATAATAATACCCTAAATACTCTAAAAAATTATAATAAAATAATGTAAAATTACAAAATTCTTAATCGAGAATTTTGTTAGTTTTTTCTTTCAAAGTATTAAAATAATTATAATATTTTAAAAAATTAAAAATATAAAAATATCCCTAAATTTATTGATTAACTTATTTTATTTTAATATTAAATTAATAATTTTACTACAAAAATAAAATTATAAATCTAGTCTCATATAATTTTATAAATTACAATACCTAGTACAGATTATCTTTCTTCCGATACCTAGGACGGTTATTTTTGTTCCAGCAATGGAGTTTTGGTGAGCAGTAACTATTATTTGAAAAATAATTTTTTTTATTTTTTATTTTTAATTTAATTGGGTAACTATGCTAAGCACTTCATACTCATAATATCAAAATTTAGCACACTCAAACAAAACAAAAATGGAGAAAAGGCAGTCTGGTACTGGTAATGCTACGGGTCCTGCTACTAAGGAAGTCTCCTTCCTCAATCGCATCGATCTTTCCAGTCCCGACATTCACCAATCTGTTTCTCTTCTCAAACAGGTAATTCAATTTAATAATCTCAATTCTCATGCTTCTCTATTTTTCGAAAGAAATAAAATTGAAAAAAAAAAACTGAGAAAACTGTATACTGTGTCTGTTATAGTTAAAATCATTTGTGTTTTTCTTTACCAGGCATGTTTGGATTGTGGATTTTTTTACGTGATCAATCATGGGATGAGTGAAGAATTGATGGAGGAGGTATTTGAGCAAAACAAGAAATTTTTCGAGTTGCCATTAAGTGAGAAAATGAAAGTTTTAAGGAACGAGAAGCATAGAGGCTACACTCCTCTTTTTGATGAGCTCCTGGATCCTGATAATCAAGTTCATGGTGGGTTTCTTTTCTAATTTCTGTTTCTTTCTTTTCAATGTTAAAATTGTTTTTTTCTTTTCTTTTTTATGGAATATATTATAAAAAATGCAAGTTTTTTTTTTTGTTTGGATATATTATATGGTGGTAGGAGATTATAAGGAGGGTTATTACATTGGAGTTGAAGTGCCTGAAGATGATCCTAAAGCTGAGAAGCCATTTTATGGGCCCAATGTTTGGCCTTCAGATGGTATTTCTTTTTTTCTCTTTTGTTTCTGATTCAGTAGTTTTTATTCAAGAAACTTGTCTTATTAGTTCTAGAATGTTAAAGCTTTTTATTGAAAATTTCCTTCTTTTTTCATGGTTGGTTTCTTAGATATTTTGCCTGGTTGGAGGCACACTATGGAGAAGTATTACCTAGAGGCATTGTAAGCTCTTGCTGACATATTTGGAAATACTGTGGATAGTTGAAAATGATGCCAATCTCAATTATTTGTGCATGATGTATGTATGTACTCATGATTGTATGCCACGCATGAATATTTGAGATCAGGCAATTTTGCTGCTTCAAAGACTTGCTCTTGATTCTTCTCATCATTTTGCTTCTATTTCATTTGGCATTTTATTTTTAGTATCTTATTAATACAGAGAAGTAGCAAGAGCCATTGTAAGGATCATAGCACTTGCACTTGATCTGGAGGCTGATTTCTTTGATAAGCCAGAAATTCTTGGCCAGCCACTTGCGTTTTTGCGATTGCTAAAGTATCCAGGTCATACTTTTAAACGATTTAATTAATTAAAGCTCATGGGATGTAGTTATATGTTATTGTCCAATCAGGTGTGGTTTATATCTTGTTTCATTGTTTGGTCTCCAGGTCAGATTTCTGATCCCTCAAATGGATTATATGGAGCTGGAGCACATACTGATTATGGTCTCATTACCCTCTTAGCTACAGATGATGTTTATGGCCTCCAAGTATGAAAAGTTTGTGATGATATATATACATATAGCTTCTTTTTTGCACAGCTTAATTAGTTATTGCATTTTTTTAATCTTCTTGCAGATATGCAAGGATAAAGATGCTCAACCTCGAGTATGGGAATTCATAGCACCATTGAAAGGGTGAGGCTCCGTAGGACTATGAGAGAATTGGATTCTTTGTAGTTAGAAATTGACTGATACTAGCAGTTGGAGTTCTAACAAATTGTGGCGTCTATTAGATATCCATTTCCATTTCTATAATTTACGTCCAACTATGTAAAACAACTACAAGCCAAAATCTCAGGTCTTTTGACATGGAGGCCTCATATATTTGATTTCAGTTTATAGAGTTGCATCTTCCTAGATGGAAATCATTATTGCAACTTTGAAGTAATGCTTAACTATTAAGTGGCTATTGAATTGTTGATTTGTCCAAGAATATTCAGTTTTACAACAAATATAAAGTTGCAGCAGGCAGCAATATAGAATTGGAAACAATTTGTGGGACTATCTGGAACTAATTTTAACTGAAGAATCCTCTTACCTCTCTACATTGGAAAAAGAAGATGATGCTAATAATATGGTCAAACTTGATATTTAAGCAGTGTGAGCATCATTATTAGTCAAATTATTTGTTCATGACCCTGAACATTTCTACTTTTCTCTGTTACATTGTGCGCTCAGTTTCTGGAATATTATTGTGCACTCACATGATTATTATTTAAGCTATTGGTTCATGAAACTGAAACACTTCTATTCCATGTCTCCATCTTTTTGCCTGCTCCATTGTGTAATTTCGTATTATTGTTTATGAGCAATGATATGATAGTGTAAACTATTCACAACTCTGACATTGCTAGATGTGTAAGATTAACAGCGGAATTCACATTTGTGCCATTAGAAATAGTTGAGGAAACTGTCTTGCTTTGGGAAAATTGACTTACTTTTCACTTTGTTTTATCTTGAACAGAGCATTCATAGTGAATCTTGGTGACATGCTGGAACGCTGGAGCAACTGTCTTTTCAAGTAATTTTTGTGCATGTGATCTACATATTTCACATGAATTACATTTTCCTTCCATTCGAAAATGAGATTTAAATTCTTGACTAAAGGAGATATATACTGTATATTTGGCAATTGGCAATTGGGAAGGATTTATAGTTAATTCTTTAAAATTAATTAAAAGGTCTGATTGTCATGAAGATGAAAGTAGCATAATGGTACCATAATGCTTCTTTGCTTATCATCTTCATATGCAATTTTCCTCACTTTGCAAAAATTCTCTCCTTTTTTTTTTGTTGCCTTTTTGCCCCTTTTACCATTCCTCTAGGCGGAACTCATGTTCTCTACATAATATTACATAGGTCCACACTACACAGAGTTTTAGGGAATGGTCAAGAGCGATATTCTGTAAGTATATATTTTTTCTTGTTATTTTCCTTTCCCTTTCATGTTGATGGCCCGGTGTGCCTTCTAAATCTCAAAGCTCCCATAAGTAAAAAGCTTTTATTTGCCTACTGTCAGTTACACAGTTTTTCATTGACCTTTTGCTTTGGGCAGATTGCTTATTTTGTGGAACCTAGTTATGACTGTCTTGTCGAATGCTTGCCAACCTGCAAGTCCGAGAAAAATCCACCCAAGTAAGTTGAAACCTCAATTTTTTTCTTTTGCATGCTTGAAATCTGTGACTGCAGCCTGGACATCTCCATGCATTTCTTTCTACATGAATTTGTTATAGGCAGCATATAATTATCATGCTTAACCCTTCTGATCTGTGATGTCCTTGTGCGAAAAGTGACTGGGAATTTGGGGGTAAACGAATATATAACCCAATAACTGGTACCTTTGAACAGTTTGTGTTGAAGATTTCTCTTTTGTGTTGCACCTGGTAATAAATTCTTCTATCATTTTATGCCGCATCTGTGCTATTTGGATTTGAGCATGTTGCTTCTTTAAGTTCTGGAGTCACATTAAATGGATTACATCAGATGTTGATTTCTAATATAGCTGCTATCTTACTCCCATATAGAAGGTTTTGCCTATTACAAGAATTCCTTTCCATGCAAATGTTCGCCGGCCTTGTGCAATATGAATGTGTGTAGACAGTAAATGATAGGGCGGCTTCTTCTTCTTCTGTTTTTTTGAAAATGGAAGTGTGCATATCAGTTGTACATCTACTTCAACTTCTCTATGAACCGCTGCATGTATTTTTTTCACCAGGTTTCCTCCAGTCATATATGGGGATTACCTTGGTCAACGCTACAAGGATACTCATATTGATCTGAATGTGTACAACAAACTGCAGAGTTGAGCTTGCCGGAGAACATTTCAAGCTTGCATTGTACAATTACTACTCGTTAATTGCCATCAGAATTCTCAAATTAAAATGAAGCTCTTGCACACCGCAGGATGGCTTCCTTTTAGTCTTGTTATGTTGTACATTATTTATAGCATCAACCATAGAGATGAGTTTTCCTTGTTAATTTAATCCTAAATGTACATTATATTATGGTGCTCAATAAATGTGTGAACATCAACCAGCAAGCGTTGCCTGCCATGGCTTGATTCGCATTACCAATCAAGTAGAAAAGTAGCTCCATTTACTAGTTTAACAAGGTACTGATATTACAAGCCCAGACAATTTATTTTGCTTACTAGAGCGGTTGCTCTCAAGACAGCACGCGGCTTCACACCAAAAGAAAGCATAAATGCACAAGCACAGTACAGACAATTCACCGGTAATATCTATAGGCGGGACTGTACATGCAACTCTCTGCGTGCTTCACAAGGTTTTCTGGACGGGGGAGACGTGTAGCCAGGCCTGCAAGATCACAACATTCAAATAAATTTAGAATTCCTACCACAAAAACATAATACAAGAATAGCCACACTTACCAAGTTCATATGCCTTGGCAGCTACGTTAGCAGCAATTTGGACTGAGATTTTTCTGATGTTAGATAGAGGTGGGTAAATCAGCCCCTTTGCCAAGTACTCTTCTTTAATTTGCCCAGCCAAGGCTTCCGCTGTTATTAGAGACGGAGAACAGATAAAAAACATTAGTCTTCTGCTGAGGAGACTCGTGATAGCATGAATCACCAAAGAGTTGAAATCAAGCAACTAATTGTGTTCTAAATACCGTGAAAAAAATTAAATGAAAAATAAGTACTCCTTGAGATATGCTTTGAACTTACCGGCTGCCAGAAGCATATCATCATGAACACGAATAGCTCCAGAGATGACCAAACCCAGGCCAAGGCCAGGGAAAATGTAAGCATTGTTGGACTGGATGGACAAGAACAGCACAAAATTCAGTCGTTGATGTTCAACTCAAATACTAAATTATTAGACAATTGCATTGTCTAACCTGGCCAGGAACAAAAACTTTTCCCTCGTACTCAACAGGATCAAATGGACTTCCACTAGCAAAAATTGCTTTGCCCTGCAATTCAAGATCAAGCAATGAACATAAGTTTAGAGTTAACCGCACTTGCTTAGATAGTGTCCTGAAGAAGAAAGATTGTAGATCCCTCAGAGGCTGCTTCCTCAACCCGGTGATGAATTATGATTGCAAACAAAGTTGATTTTACCTTAGTCCAAGTGTAGGCTTCTTCAGCTGTACATTCAGATTGTGAGGTTGGGTTGGAGAGAGCCAAAATTAGAGGTTTCTGCAATGCCATTCATAGAAAATGATCAAGTTCTCTCTTTTTTATGGTTGATATACAATTATCATTCACAAATATACGTGAAAAACGCTTTGGACATATTGAACCTCATTGAAAGAAGCCATGGCCTCAATCACTTCCTTAGTAAACGTTTTTCCCACTCCGGATGTTCCAATCAAGACTGTTGGTTTGATTGCCTGAGAAAGTGGGCTAACTGAATGAGGAACCAACAAACAGTTGAGAGCAGGTAATTGAAAATTGAACAGATTTCCACACCTTGACAACTTCTAGGAGTCCTTTAACGGGTTCATGTTCATGAGCCCATGGTTTCTTGAAGTGTTGTAATGACTCCTTGCGAGAACTAACAATCAAACCCTGTCAGAAAAATTATGTGGTGTTAAGAGATGGGGGATGAAAGGCAATCAAACAATTCTAGAGCTTGTTCGTAGCTATAAATTGTTTAGCAAGGTCATAAAAAATTCTGCTTCAGTGTTACCTTTGAATCTGTCAGCCAAATCTTCTTGCGAGTCTCTTCCAAAGGAGTTTTTGACTGGAAAAAAAAGAGGAGAAAAAAAAAAGTCAGAAACATGTAAATGAAAAAATATATGGAAGATAAATTGGAGTGATATATGGCGTTACTCCAAATCCCAGTAAAAAGATACGAATCACTAAAGATGACATGAATATTGTAAGAGCAAAACTATACCCGTCTTGACATCTCAAGAGCTATAAGCTCTGCTATACCAGTTCCAGCCTGCAAAATCATAAAGCTACACTTCAAATTAACTGCTCAAACAATACATATATAACTTAACCACTAGATTTTTAATGCTGGATAGAATTGGATGTGGATGAGCAATAATCTTGTAAGTCCTATCATTACCTGAAAAACTTGAACGAAGAAATCATAAAATCAAAGGGGAAAAAAAGGAAAAGAAACTCATGTTTTCACACTAAACACTCAAGAATGTCATCACTCATTCCATTGTCTACTTCTCAAAGTCTTTTACAATTGACTAATTCTTTTTTTTCTTTTATTTTTTTCCCATGCTGCAGAAGGAAAAGAAGGAACAAAATCATAAGGCAAAGATAGAATCTCACTTCACCAGCACCAAGGAACAAGAAAGTGTGATCAGCCAGGGAACCACCTAGCAACTTCAGTGCTGAAATAAGCCCTGCAAGAACAACAGCAGCCGTCCCCTGCAATAGACAGAGAATAACATATTAAAGAAGTAGGGAAACAGTGTCTTAAGTAATGATTCACGATTAGAGAGCCTCATGCCTGTATATCATCATTGAAGACTAAATGAGTTGTGCCATACTTTGCAAGCAGATCAAAAGCATTGTGGTTAGCAAAATCTTCAAACTGCAAAATTTGGTAAGGAAAAATGTAGATAACATCAGAAGTGAGTTAGGAACATGAAACTTTGGGATCGTACAAGTCAACTATGCATCTGACCTGTATCAGAACTTTCTCCCCATAATTTTGTTTTACAGCAGTCATGAACTCATGGAGAAGTTCAGAGTATTCCTGGAAGTAAGAGAAAACACCAAATTTTATTTGATTGCGAATTATATTTTACATGCCTGACCATAATGAAGGTATTCTCAGTTATAAAACCTGGCCAGTTGCCCTCCTTTGTCTCAGTCCAATGTAGAATTCATCCTTCAGCAATTGCTCGTTGTTCGTACCCACATCAATGGTTACTGGCAAACACTATAAAAAGAACACAGGAAATATTCCCATCAGAAAACATATCAAACCATACGACGCGTCTCAATCCATGATCTTATTTTAAAGATAAACAGTTAAGAGACAACTTGATCTTTAAGGGCATATGAAGCACTCGATGCGAGCAACATCTTAAACCTAATGAAAACCAGTCAAGTAGAGAAGAGACTTAGAATGTTCTGAAAATGCTTACAGCTGAAGGACGAACTCCTCCAAGTGCAGTGTAAAGAGACAACTTCCCAACAGGAATGCCCATTCCCTGCAACATTTTCAGCATGATCATACGTATATATTTTATAAACCACAAAATAAAATGAAACTTTTTTTCCCCTTTCCAGTAAATATCCTTATACCTGACAGCCAAGATCCCCAAGTCCCAAAATTCTTTCACCATCAGTAACAACAATAACTTGAATACTCTTCTGAGGCCAGTTTTTCAGCACATCAAGAACTTTCCCCCTAGAAAACCAACCACTTCCTAAAACGAGCTCATAAATTATAAATATTGGCGGGATTAAGTAAAAACAAAGGAAAGAAATATCCATACTTCTCTTTTAAACTTATATATAGACCCTGAGGACGCTTGAAAATACTTCCATACTTCTGGCAAGCTTCCCCAACCGTCGGTGTATAAACAACCGGAAGCAATTCCTCAACATTATCGATCAAAAGCTTATAAAACAACCTTTCATTCCTTTCCTGTTAACCCCACAGTAAAAATCTTCATCATCATCATTATTATTATTATTGTCGTAGTAGTAAAAAAATGTGTTATATTTTGAGAAATGTAAAAAAATTGGACCCACCATAATAAATAAAAATAGATCCCATTTGAGATCATATATAATAATACCTCAAGTTCCATCATGGCCGTATATTTTTGAAGAGGAAGTTGATATTGTCTAATGGTGTTCATCAATTTCTTTTCCTGAAGCTCTTGAGAGATAGTTGTTGGAGGAAGAAGACCACGCAGGTAGTGTGCATCTCTTTCTTTCTCAGTGAAAGCAAGCCCTTTGTTGTGATGTGGATCCCTCAACAAAGTATATCCACTACAACCCAGTATTATTATTACCAACAACAACAAAAGTTGACGATCAAAATGAAAACTATTACAAATTAAAAACCAAACCTGGCAACGGAGATGGTCCAGGGAGTAACAAGCTGGTCCTCAGTGGCACGATCCTCGCCATAAACGTCCTCAACACCACCACCGACAGTGGATTTGGGGTCCATGTCGAGCACCGAAGCTCCGTCTCTCATCTCCTTCAGCGTGCTCTCCATTCTCAGTTGACTTAATCTCTCTCTGCTGATCTTCGAATATCAAACTAAACCGAACCGAAACCTAAACCTGACCTTTCTTTCTTTCCAAATCAAAGGGAGAAACAGCAAAATATATAGAGATTAAATAACAAGTTCTGGAGTAGTGGTTTGCTCTGTTTCTGCTCGACAAAAACACAACGTTAACAAAATACTTATTAGTAGCAGGCAAAGTCAAGGCCCTTGTTGTTCTACACGTTACAAATACCTGGTAGGCATCAAAATTTGGAAGTGAGAAAAGAAAAGAAAAAAAATATCCCTTGTTATTTTCAGTTTGTTTGGAAATTTGGTCGGCAGCACTTGTAATTCTTATAATAATCGCTATAAAAGTAATATTATCAGCAGCAGCAGCAGCGCTAGACTAGTAATAGTATATCCTCGTTCATGCACTTAATAATTAATTTATCTCTTAGTCCTTAGCTTCGTATTTGAATATTTTAAGTTAGCATTTGATGAAATCTACACATGAAAATACTTTCTAATATGGGTAATTTGATCGGAAGCCAGTAGATTATGAATGAGTTTTCAATGATTATGTTATTCCATAA
>Ga0325404_1005127_pt1 | contig 13838 bp, 12 predicted proteins | sample PopdelMetagenome_18_FD_205664 | JGI IMG/M metagenome (GOLD analysis project Ga0325404, IMG submission 205664) | Populus deltoides microbial communities from Bellville, Georgia, United States - Xylem-Control-R1 | ecosystem: Host-associated > Plants > Phyllosphere > Stem > Wood/Secondary xylem... | reverse complement strand
TGGATTCTCTAACCTTGACATTTGTTGTTATCATTGTTTAATCCTTACGTTAATCTTCCATCTCAAAGTTCTCATCAACTTCTTCTTCTTCATCTTTATTATTATCATTATTAATAGTATTATTATTGTTGTTGTTGTTGTTGTTGTTGTTGTTGTTGTTGTTGTTATCTATATTTATACAATTAACCTCCTTGTGTTTCGACCCTGGTGTTGCCGGGTTATTTATTACTTCGACACCCCTGCACTTGGTAGAAGACATCAATTTTTTGGTCGTGTCAAGCTTTACCCTAATTTCTAGTTTTTTTTTAAATTTGATTTTTATCCTGATTTTCTAGTTTTGCGTTTTATTGATTAAAAAAAAGTTATTTATCAAACTAGTATTCTACCAATATATATATATATATATATATATATATATATATATATATATGTTATTTGGTTTCTATTGAAATTATTAAAAAAAAAAAAGAAATCACAAATCATAGTTGATTGAAATCGATTTGTTGTTGGGATTATAGAATTGAGATTGGTTTGAATTGAAATAGCCAAATTGATTTTAGTTTAATTGAATCTATATTGATTTCTAGTTTTTTAGTTATTTTCAATTTAAAATTGGTTTGTTTGGTTTGATTCTAAATTGAATTTGGGTTGTTGTTGAATTCAGGTTTTGGTATTAATTTGAGTTTGTTTATTGAGTTATCATTTTTTATAGTTTCCTTATCATTTTTTTTATTATTATCATTATGTCTTTTTGAATCCATTAGTTGAATGTTATAATCTAAAATTTCTTACTGATTTTGTTTAGCACATTAAACAACTGAAGAGTTAAGCTAATAATAGTAAAAAGTAAAAACAAATATGAGAATATTATTGTGAAAAGCCAAATTACAAGTGAAACACTTTTTTTTTTGTTTCACATTTTCTTTAAAATATTTGTGTTTTAAAGGCAAATCATCACCTAAAAAGGAAGAGGAAGAAAAATTTCTTTATTTCATAAGCCATCCAACAATAATTTGAAAGGATAAATGCATTGTTTGGCAAGGTAAAGAATTAAATGGATAGACATGATGTCATGATTGTTAGTTTGCGTGAGGAGCCATCCCAAAGGGTTCCTAATGCCACAAGAATGGAAAGATGTGTTACCATACTGATAAGAATAGGGATAATTATTTGAATGAACTTGCTCAAGCTTTATTCAGTCAATGAGGTAGAATTCAGTAGCATGCTACATTTAGTGGTAATAGATTTTGGCATCATGGGGATTTCGGCCATAGAGTATTTAGGAGAGATATTGGGTTTCATGATGGTTTGGATAGAAATTTAAAAGTATTAAGATTAAGATTCCTGGTTTCCAATAGAAGAATAATGGAATGATCCAGAAACTTACTTGTAATGAGATAAAAAATTGAAGTTGATTTTTTATTGTCATAATTATTCGTATAAGAAAAAGGTAAAATCAGTTGTGATTGAATTTACTGATTATGCTATTATTTAGTTGGATTAACTTGTTTTAAGTAAGAGAAGGAATCATGAGGGGCATTTTAATAATTGAGATGAGATAAAGGCAATCATGAGGAGGAGATTTGTTTGTAGTCACTATTAGGATTTGTATCAAAAATTGTAAAGCTTAACTTAAATGTTCTAAAAATGTAGAGGACTGACACAATCAAAGAGTTTGATATCTTCTCCCAAGTGCAGGAGTGTCGAAGTAATAAATAAACCGGCAAGACCGTGGTCGAACCACAAGGAGGTTAACTATAATAATAATAATAATAATAATAATAATGAGTTAAAGAGAATTTTGAGATGTGAGATTAATGTGAGGATTAAGCAATGATAAAAACAAATGTCAAGGTTAGAGGATCCACTAATGGTATTTTAAATAATTATAATATAAACTCTTTTTATTACTCAACTAGAAACCACACACAAAGGAGGTTCCGATTGGATGATTTGTTATTAATAGCTCATTATAAATTATTAACATGATCATATTAGTTATCTTATTTAAGTAACACCAATACTTTTAAATATTGTCAGGAATTCATAATGCTAACTTATGTTAACAACAAATTAAGTTCCTTTCATAGCACGGGTGTCGGTTATACCATACAGTTGGCTATGAAAGATCAAGCATTTATTGTACCAAGTGTTATACAACACAAATCTAGATTAACCATTTAACAAATAAGGTATTAAGAATTAATAAGATAAAAATGATAAGACATGTTAATAGCAAACTTTCTTGGATGTAAGCATTGAAGTCCATATTGAGTTTATATTATACATATCCTAACACCATTAGTGAAACCTTTGCACCTTGACATATTAAACTTAGCTAAACATTATAAAAAAGAGAAACATAAATAAACAAGATGAGAACATAATTATATAAGTATAGTAAAGGAAATGAAAGGCATAAACAAAATATTAATGAAACTATAACATGAAATAAAACTAGAACATTAAAACTACCAAGAAAGAAAGCAAGTAAGGAAATGATCTTGATCTAAAAACCAAAATGTCTAAATACATGGCAAATGCCTCCTTTTATAGGCCAAAATTCAGAGCTATTGATTTGATGACTAATTGTTGAGTGGATGACCACCTTTTGACATGGTAACAATTCTTATCTTCTTGTCTGCAGAAAATACATTGTTAACATCCGAATTTGAGTAGATAGTCTTTATGAAAGTTCTGGGAAATTGTCTCAGCTTTCCATCAAATAAATCGGTGTATTTGGATTTCTAGTACTCGAGATATGAGCTGAAAACTGAATAGTGTCTGGGCTGCAAGATAGATTTTGACTTCTCTGTTGTTCCTACAATTTGAACGTGTAAACGGTCATTTTGAATCTTGGATTCGCATGAAAGTTTTAGGCCTATGTCTTAGCTTTCCATACATATAAACCAGACTTAAATCCAAGTTCTACAGCTCCAGTTATGATCCAATAACCGAATGGTGGTTCAGTTTGGACTGAACCAACATCTATTTTCTAAGCTTAGCCCTCTCTTTGTCTTCTCAATTTCAGTAGTTAAACTCATCAATCAAACATTTGGTTTATGTGATAGGCCTGCATTTAAGATGAACATTTACCATAAATTAAAGGTATCTTATATTATTAGACATGTTATTATAAAACATGCTCTAGTTAAGGAGATATTAATACTTCAAGTGCAAAATGATGATATAAAACCTTGATAAAAATGCACTTTTAAGTACTGATCAAGGACTACCATAAAAAGATGAAGGTGATTATGATTGGGTGAATATAAGGGAGGAAAAAGAAGCTACCATGACTAGATTATTGAATGGTTTGAACTATGAGATAACAAATGTTATAAAGTTACAACATTATGCAGAGTTAAAAGACATTGTGTATATGGCTATAAATATGAAACAACAACTTAAGAGAAAGGGTTATTCATGGTAAGTTTAAAATCTGAGTTTTTTTTAATCATAAAGGCTGAATTAGAAGAATGATGGGGATGCCCAAACTAAGCCAAATATAAGTAGTAAAACTAAGATAATTAATGTCAAAAAAGAAGTCTCCATTGATATTCTAGGTAAATCTGATTCTCAATCACCTCGTAATCATGATATCAAATATTTCAGTTGTTTAGGAATAAGTCACATAACTTCTCAATATCTAAATAAAAAAGTTATGATATTGTGTAACTATAGGGATGTCGAAACCAAAAGTGACAATGATGATTAAAAGATGTCATCACTTGAGAATGCTTGTGATTACGAGGTAAAGTATTCGATTGAGGGTGAATCACTTATTGTTAAAAGTGTATTAAACGTTTAAATCAAATAGGATGATTTAGAGCAACAAAAAAAGAATATTTTCCATATGACATGCCACATCACTAATAAAGTATGTAGTATAATTATAAATGGTGAAAGTTGTGCTATTGTATCTAGTATTTACACTTATTGAGAAGTTGAATTTGAAGATTACAACATATCATAGTTCTTATAAGCTTCAGTGGTTGAATAAATATGGGGGAAAGAAAGGTGAATAAACATGTTTTAGTTTATTTTTTCAATTGAGACATATAATGATAAGGTGTTTTGTGATGTTGTTCATATGCATGCGTGTCACATACTATTGGGTAGGTTGTGGGAGTTTGATAGGAAGGTTATCCATGATGGGTTCTAGAATAGGTATTCATTTATAAAAGTAGAAATTTCATCATCCTTGTACTGTTAACCCCAAAACATGTGTATGAAGAACAATACAAATTAAAAAGAGAGAGTAGAGTTGAGAGGAGAGAAAAGGAAAAAGTGGCTTAGAGGAGTAGAAAAAAAAAAAGGAGGCTAAAGGGAGGGGAAAAAAAAAAGGGCTATATGAGAAGAAATGAAAAGAGAGTTTAGAGGAAACAATAAAGTGGCAAATGAGTTTTTATACAAAAGAGAGTGAGGTTAAGAGTGTTTTTTTATACTAACTAGATTATGTTTATACTTTTGTATAAAAAGGCATGTTTTAATACTAATAATATTGATTATTATATTCTTAGTATTGTTATTTATTTATTGTAGGAATTTATGGATGTGTTTCGTGAAGATTTTTCTAGTGGTTTGTTACCAATAAGAGGAATAAAACATCAAATTGATCTCATATCTATAATTGTGATTCCTAACCATCTAGCTTATACAAGTAATCCTAAAGAGACAAAAGAGCTTCAAGGGCAAGTTAAGGAGCTGATGGTAAAGTATAGACTTCCAATTTCTAGGCTAGATGAATTACATGGTTCTTGTGTTTTTACGAAGATTGATTTAAAAAGTGAACATTATCATATTAGAATGAAAAAAAGGTGATGAATAGAAAACTGCTTTTAAAACTAAGTATAATTTGTATTATTGGTTAGTTATGTTGTTTCTTTGTATTAATTCACCAAGCATATTTATTAGATTGATAAATTATGTATTGCATGCATTTATAGGCAGATTTATTGTATTTTATTTTAATGATACCTTGGTATACAATGAAAGCTTAGATGAGCGTATTAACCATTTGCGTTGTGTGCTTGATGTTTAGAGAAATGAAAAATTATATGTCAACTTAAAGAAGCATACATTTTGCATTGATAAAGTTGTTTTTCTTGGCTACGTTAGAGAAAAAAGATATAGAAATGGTGAAGCAACTCCATAAAAGTGTTTGATATAAAATAAAAATGAAAAATGAACAATATGCATCTAAAGCTAACAAAGGGTGTAATGTTATATTTGAACCTAGGGATTGCGTTTACGTGCATATAAGAAAGAAAAGATTTCCACCCCATATGCGATCTAAGTTGCAGTTTAGAGGGAACAATCCATTTAAAATTCTTGAACGGGTTAAAAATGATGCATATAAGTTATATCTTTTAGGTGAGTATAATGTTAATGCTATATTCAATGTTTTTTTTATATCTTTTTCTTTTTATGTAGGTAATTGACATAATCAAAGAGTTGATGTCTTATCCCAAATGCAGGAGTGTCGAAGTAATAACTAACCCGGCAAGACCAGGGTCGAACCATAGGGAGGTGAACTATATAGAATTATAAATAAAAGAAAAGATTTGAAGAGAGCTTTGAGATGTGATAATAATTTAAGGATTTAAACAAAGATAAAACAATTGTCAAGGTTAGAGGATCCACTAATGTTATTTCAAATAAGTATATTATAAACTCTTTTTTATTATTCAACTAGAAACCACACACAAAGGAGGTTCCAATGAGATTATAAATTGTTAACATGATTACATTAGTTATTTTATTTGAATAATGCTAATACTTGTAAATGTTATCAGGTATTCATGATGTTAATTTATGTTAACAATAAATCAATTTCCTTTCATAACACAGGTGTCGGTTATACCATATAATTGGTTATGAAAGGATCAAGTATTTGTTGTACAAAGAGTTATACAACATAAATCTAGATTAACCATTTAACAAGCAAAGTATTAATAATGAATAAGATAACAAATACAAAACATGTCAGTATCAAACATTAAAGTCCATGTTGAGTTTACACTATACTTATTCTTACACCATTAGTGTAACCTTTTCACCTTGATATAATAAACTTAAAACATAATGAAGAAGAGAAACATAAATAAACAACACATAAGTATAGTAAAGGAAATGAAAAGCATAAACAAGAGATTAAGGAAAATATAACATGAAATAAGACTTAAACATTACAAAAATATAAAGAAATAAATAAAGAGCATGATCTTGATCTGAAAACCAAGATGCCTAAATGCATGGCAAATGCCTCCTTTTATAAGCCAAAATTCAGAACTATTGATTTGATGACTGATTGTTGAGTGGGTGGCCACCTCTTGACTTGGTAACCATCCTTATCTTCTTGTCTGCAGAAAACATCATTGCTAACATCAGAATTTGAATAGATAGTCTTAATGACAGTTATGGGGAATTGTCTCACTTTCCAACAAAACAAGAATGAGGTCATTTGGACTTCTAAAACTCGATATATGGGCTGAACACTGAACAATGTCTGGGCTGCAGGACAAATTCCGACTTCTCTATTATTGCTATAATTGAAACTTGAAAACGGTCCTTTTAAATCCTGGACTCATCATTAACATTTTAGGCATATGTCTTAGCTTTCTATCCATATAAACTAGACCTAAATACAAGTTCTACAGCTCTAGTTATGATCCAATAACCGAATGGTGTTCCAATTTGAATTCAATCAGCATATCTTTTCTAAGTTTAGCCCTCTCTTTATCTTCTCAATTTCCGTAGTTAAACTCATCAATCAATCCTTTGATTTATGTGATAGGCCTGTATTTAAAATGAACAGTTACCATAAATTAAAGGTATCTTATATTATCAGACTTGTTATTATAAAACATGCTCTAGTTAAGGAGATATTGATACTTCAAGTGCAAAATAATGATATAAATCTTTGAAAAAAATGCACTTTTAAATACTAATTACACCTCCAACCAGCTTATTATTAATCTCTAGTAATCAAAGCGTTAAAATAGAAAAATAATTTGCAAGTTCCACAAAGCAAGACATTCATCATTCTACTTCCATTAATCTATCCAAATAAACAAACTCTCATTAAATTTATATATTTGCTTCATACAGTTGAAACAAGATATTAATAAACCTTTTTTTATGTGCTCAATGTATGAAAACATAGATGATGGGAATTTTATTGGAAGAAAACAATATTATGTTCTAATGTTTTTCTAAGGTTAACTTTTTTTTTCTTTTTTTCTTTTAAATATATATACATATAACTTAAAACACAATGCATCTTTAACCCATGTAACGAGCTTTCGGCTAATGACTCCCAGGCTAGTTGGTCTTAGGGCATTAGGTGTTGAGACACCCTTACGAACTTAGTAACTCTGGTTGCAATACTGATACGTAGATAGTGTAATGTTTAATTCTCTTAAGCTTTCCTTCTTAACCCATGTAACAAGCACTAGGCCAATAGCTCCCAAGTTAGTTGATTTTAGGGTATTAGGTGTTAAAACACCCCTTTGAGCTTAATTGCTTAGGTTAGGGAGGCTACGAAACAAAACTTATCTATATTTTTATTATCATCAATATTTTGTTTTTGTTTTTTTTATGTCAACTACTACCCTCTAGCGCCAAAAACTCACGACCAAAAGATTGATGTCTTCTCTCAAATGCAAGAGTGTTGAAGTAATAAATAATCTGGCAAGACCGGGGTCGAATCCCAGGGACGTTAACTATAATAATAATAATAATAATAATAATAATAATAATAAGCTAAAGAGAATTTTGAGAAGTGAAATTAATGTGATGATTAAACAATGATAAAAAAAATGTCAAGGTTAGAGGATCCACTAATGATATTTCAAATAATTATAATAAAAACTCTTATTATTACTCAACTGGAAACCACACACAAAAGAGGTTCTAATCGGATGATTTGTCATTAATAGCTCATTATAAATTATTAACATGATCATATTAGTTATCTTATTTTAGTAACACCATACTTTTAAATATTGTCAGGAATTCATGATGCTAACTTATGTTAATAACAAATCAAGGTCCTTTTATAGCACAGGTGTCGGTTATACCATACAGTTGGTTATGAAGGATCAAGCATTTATTGTACCAAGTGTTATACAACACAAATCTAGATTAACCATTTAACAAGTAAGGTATTAAGAATTAATAAGATAAAAATGATAAGACATGTTAATAGCAAACTTTCTTGGATGTAAGCATTGAAGTCCATGTTGAGTTTATATTATACATATCTTAACACCATTAGTAAAACCTTTTCACATTGACATATTAAACTTAGCTAAACATTATGAAGAAGGGAAACATAAATAAAAAAGATGAGAACATAATTATATAAGTATAGTAAAGGAAATGAAAGGCATAAACAAGATATTAATGAAATTATAACATGAAATAAAACTAGAACATTAAAACCACAAAGAAAGAAAGAAAGTAAGGAAATGATCTTGATTTGAAAATCAAGATGCCTAAATGCATGGCAAATGCCTCCTTTTATAGGCTAAAATTCAGAAATATTGATTTGATGACTAATTGTTGAGTGGATAGCCACCTCTTGACTTGGTAACCGTCCTTATCTTCTTGTCTGCAGAAAACATCATTGCTAACATCAAAATTTGAATAGATAGTCTTCATAAAAGTTTTAGGGAATTGTCTCAACTTTCCAACAAAACAAGAATGAGTTTATTTGGACTTCTAAAACTCGAGATATGGGCTGAACAGTGTCTGAGCTGTAGAATAGGTTCCGACTTCTCTGTTGTTGCTACAATTTGAACTTGAAAATGGTCCTTTTGAATCTTGGACTCTTCATTAAATTTTTAGGCCTATGTCTTAACTTTCTATTCATATAAACCAGATCTAAATTCAAGTTCTACAGCTCCACGTATGATCTAATATATAACCGAATGGTATTTCAATTTGAATTCAACCAGCATCTCTTTTCTAAGCTTAGCCCTCTCTTTGTCTTCTTAATTTCAGTAGTTAAACTCATCAATTAATCATTTGATTCATATAATTCTCAATTTATTTTATTAAATGTATGCATCAAATTATGAATCCGCGACTAAAATTATTCTTGCTGCTAGAAAACACATTAACAACAATTATATATTTTATTACATTTATTTTTTTATATGACTCACAACAAATCACAAACAATTATCTAGTAAAAGACCATTGAAGGGCAAACAATTGAAATCAAAATGGACCTTCTTATTTTATCATTGGTAAAGAAAATGATGGGATTGAATTCAATGTGATAGGGAGACTGAAGTCTCTTATCTCAATGTGGAATGGTGAAAATGAGAAGGTTAGAATAAACTTAAGTCTTTTTATCATTAAAGTTACATTGTTACACATTGACACAAGAATGGACCTTCATTGGTTAGCGTTAACCAACAATTTAATATGATATTAATTTTTAGCCCTCCCTTGGTCTTAATTGAAATCGAAATGGACCTCTCTTGTGTCAATGCTGCAATGTACAGAGGAGGTCCCTTCACAATGGGATCCATTCACCCGTAAATACAAGATAAGTAGAAGGACGACCTTTTAATGTAAGTTTGGTATGCTTTGAGTTGGTTTATGTTTAACCATTTATGAACAAATAATATTTCATTAAATTTATTAATTTTCAAGTTTATAAATATTGAGGTTGCTTGAATAATAACATCGGCATTTAAATCATCGATGGAAATTCCTTTATGTAAACCCCGGGGAAAAAATTAATAAATAAATAAATAAAAGTGAAGAAATTCATGTATATGATTAAATAAAAATAAAAATTCATTTGCATTTAGGACATCCCAAGTTATCGACTACTATCAGTTTACTCAAACGACCCATCATCACAAAGTCCCTTAATTTCGGACCTCATAATTCCACACCTCATACAATCAACACAATATATATATATATATATATATATATATAGGAGTAAGTTCAGTATGAACATAGTCCAACACAATTATATCATAAAATTTAAAGGAAAAGGAATACTAACATGCAAAGAAAGTATTTACAATATAAGAAGTGTTCTTAGATATTTCAAAAGGGTTAATTTTGCAAGGTAGAGTCCTAAACTAATGATCTTCTTGGATGTTTGATGGACCTGTTACATAAATAAACATATCATTATATTGATAAAGAATATATGTATGCTCATGTAATGAATACGAATGAAGTATTAACTTTCTATCGAATCCATGAGAATTCTAACAAAGAACTTATATTTTGCTTGTAAATCTTTTAAACCCAATTAACAACCATTTGTATATTCTTAATTGAATAATCTTATTTACTTGCATAAACTGGGTGACCTTGCAAGCTAATCGTGTAAATCATATCTTAGCAATCCCATCACGGATGCCATTAGCCGAAGGTAATCGTGTAAATCATATCCCGGCAATCCCATCACGGATGCCATTAGCCGAATGCTAATCGTGTAAATCATATCCCGGCAATCCCATCACGGATGCCATTAGCCGAAGCTAATCGTGTAAATCATATCCCGGCAATCCCATCACGGATGCCATTAGCCGAAGCTAATCTTGTAAATACACTAGGATTTATTTACATTTAACATGATATTTATTATAATTGCATTCACCAGAAGGATTCTAAATTGTATAAATGCAAATAGGAGGGAAAATCACACACCTGCTTCGCCTACCTCGCGACCTCCCCTAACAGAAGATCCGATCCTGGTTGCTCCTCCTGAATCACAAGGAAGTTTTTTTTTTTGTTATGATTCTTTCACGCCGATATTATAGAGAATTCATATTCATCCATTACTCATATGTTACTTTCTATGTATGTTCATTTCCTCATAATAACATACATACATATATCATGTATATTTTCAGAGTTAATATCTCAATACACAAGTGTTCGTATGACTCAATTCTTTTATATTCTTATTTATACTATTAACATGAAAGTCTACTGTTACTGTTCAATTTCCAACTGTTACTGTTTGACTTTGAACTGTTACTGTTTGACTTTTCCAACCGTTACTGTTTGACTTTTCCAACTGTTACTGTCTGAACACTCATCAGATTTTTAACTATATCTAAAGTTTTAAAACTCCATTTTAATTGAGATTGATCTCGTTGGAAAGCTAAGACACGAGGCTACTATTTCTCTAAGGGAGGAGAACCCAGTTTTGCCTCCAAGATAGTCAAAATTGTTCATTTACTAATTAGTCCTACTGCCCTACATAATCAGTCACGGCTCAGTCTCAGTTGGTAACCCATAACTGGAGTTCTACATTTCCAAATTGAGCAAGATCAGTTTCCTTGGTTAACTAACATTCAAATCTACAATTTCTATGAGGAACCCGATCCTAATCCCCTCATCCTCCTACCCGACATCTCATCAAAAGTTAGGAGACAAGTCTGTCCAGACTCGTCTCCCCCTTCCTTTCACACAATACTTTCATAAACTACATACCACACACATGAATTAACTTAATCTCAACAATAAGTATTTTTTCCCCAATTTATGTCTAAGAACCCTAACTTATGATTCAATATCAAGGCAAAAAATTACCCTCAAATAAAGAGGATATATTGGAATCTTTTAACATTGATTGTGTCGGGACTATTACACTTTATTTCAATGAAGTCATGTTTCCAAATATCCTGAAAGGAAATCGCATATTAATGCATGGTTTTCAAGATTTAATATTAGTATTAACTTAAAATTTTTACTATTTATTATGTTAATTTGTTTACTTTATTGAAATTATTGAAAATTTTTCTTTTATAAATTTTTACTGCAATGCTAGATCTGAGTGGGATAGAGCAAATGATAATGTTGCGATCAAGATTTGAAAGAATCACGCTGCAACTAGGTAACATCGAAATCAAGATATTTTTTTTCAAATATTAAAATTTCATTTGTCATTTACTCATAGATAATATGTTTGTATCATATAGGTTGCATGATTTTTGGTATAAGGCGCAAAGAAATCTAAAACATATGCCAAAGAAAGCACTCTACCAAGCTGGAATGATGTGGCAGTTTAGAAGGATTTCAGGTCGTCATACATCCCGGAGACTATTTTGGTGGAATACATTCAGCACGTAATGTCCAAGTGTTTCATAGGACGGTCAAAGTCTGGTGCGAGAAACCAAAGCCGACAAATTCATGGTTTGGTTACCACGCATACCAACGATTCCATTCCATTCATTTTGCATGCGAACCGAATGGTAAGATTTATTTTATTTATATTTTTTTAATTTGTTGTTATTTATAAATATATTTAATTAATAATATTTTTATCTTACAAGCTACGACTCTTGGATGTGAACCAAGTCTAATAGAGCTTCTTTATGGAAACGCATATGCGAAGTGATGACTGCCAAAAAAAGATGCGACAATTTGTCGATAACCAAACTCAACACTTTGTGGTACGTTGGTTTTCAACCATTTTTTTATTAAGTTATTATTTTCTTGAATTTTATGATTTCATTTTTTATTTCTAGGAGACATATAACAACTGCTTGAATGAGAGATATAGGGAGGATCCTTCAACCCACCTAGATTTCAATCCGGATTTGTGGTTGGAGGTAGGATCATCTGGCGGAACCGATAGAAATTGGGTGTACGGACTCTCTAATACTATGGCCGAGAACTTGCGGACGGCCCATAGTGTTTCAATCGTTAAGTGCTCGCAATTAGTCCCGAGCACTGAGTCTCCGAAATTCATGGTCTTGTTGGATCAAGGAGTGCAAGAACAAATAACCCATCTCAATTAAAAAAAATATGAATGACTCTTTGTGGATTATGAAGAACTCCGCTGAATGGTCATAGATATTAAATCACAGATTGGTGGTAAATGTGCACCATCTTATTGGCCCCACGGTCTAGGGGATGACCAACCTCCTTCTCCAGCGTCGCATTTATTCTAATTTCATTGTGTTTTAATGTATAAATTTGAAATAAATATTTGGTTTTTATATTAATATATTTGATTTTTAAATACTTAAATTTTATACAAATTTATTTTTTAATTATTTTCTATTTTTTTTCAATACATTTTTAAAAAATATATATTTAAATTATTACTGACATGGTTACCGTCGGTATATTCTAGAGAGTTGAAAAAGAATTACTGCAAATACCACTACAATTGTTAAATTACCGACGAAATAATTTCGTCGGTATATTTCAGAGAGATGAAAAAAATTACTACAAATATCACTATAACTGTTAAATCATTAATGGAATGTGCCTGTCAGATCATTCTAGAGAGTTGGACAAGAATTACTGTAAATATTACTGCAACTCAGCGACAAAATGACAGACAGAGGGAAGCAAGTAATTGTTTTTTGACGTGCATGGTCCGTTTGTAAAGTTATTATTGATTGTTTTTATTAAAGACGAACTTACTGACAAACTAAAAACTACTAAATTTGATAGTGAACCGTGATTTCGTGATTTAAATTGAAGGGAGTCATTCATTTTATGATTTTTTTAATATATTTTTTCATATTTAGTTAGTTTTATAAATTTAATTTTAATTATAAATCTAATATAAAGATTTTTTTTTCATGATAATATTTAATTTGAATAAAATAAAATAAAATAAATATTCTACAATTGGATTGTTAGAAATACAAGATATTAATATGAATATTATAAATTATAGTTTTAATTTTTATATGAAAATAGTTATAATTTTAATGTATTTTCTTATTTTTTTTCATTGGAAAAATCATTTTTATTTTGAACAACTGAACCCCGTTTTCAATTGAAAAAGAAAATTAGGAAAGAAAAAAAAATTAAAATAGAAAAGGAAAATA
>Ga0325404_1005122_pt1 | contig 13844 bp, 8 predicted proteins | sample PopdelMetagenome_18_FD_205664 | JGI IMG/M metagenome (GOLD analysis project Ga0325404, IMG submission 205664) | Populus deltoides microbial communities from Bellville, Georgia, United States - Xylem-Control-R1 | ecosystem: Host-associated > Plants > Phyllosphere > Stem > Wood/Secondary xylem... | reverse complement strand
TACAAATTGACCCACTTTGAAGACTAGCTACTTTTCTTCTCAATTCAACCATTCCATTCATAAGCTCTTCAAACCTCGTGTTCATCATCTCAAATTATTGTTGTATAGCCAAATAACCTAATTTTGGATCATTGCGATCCTTTGGCGGTGATGATCCACTTTTGGTTGACATCGTCAATATCTAAAATCATGTTAGTAACAAGAAACATATATCATCACATACTTACTCACGTGTTTACTCTCAATAGATTTCACTATCCTTGTGTTTCATATAAATTCTTAGATTTCCACTATAATCTCACATTTTACCTTTTACCACTCAATTAAAAAAAATTACAGTTCTTTAAGGAACTAATTCACAACAAATCAAAAACATAATGACTTAGTGGTGTAACCCAAAAAATATATCGACTCAAGAAGCAATAAAAAACCAAAAACTATCAATACAAAACTAATGAAATAAGACTTAAATATTCCAAACTAAGCAAAGGCATCATATATATATATATATATATATATATATATATATATATATATATATATATATATATATATATATATGTATTGAGACAAAAGCTACCTATTATGAATTTTGTTTTTGGTAATTTTAAGAAATATTCAACAAATTATACCAAAATCACCCCAAAATCAAGATATAACATTGATAAATCCCAAGAATCAAAATTTAACTTACAACTTAAATCATTCAAGAATGTAAAAGAGTTGTTTAGCATTAAGGTTACCTAGACAACAGGGGATAAAAAAAATTCTAGCTCAATTGTGGGATTTTTATAGGAATGAATTTCTAAAATTAAAAAGATTTGCAATTTAGGTTCTAAGCTTGACTTGCACTTCATCTGGATGTGACCATTATTGGAATGCATTTGAGATGGTGAGTTTCTTTTATCTTATTATTTTTGAATTGCTTATTTAGGTTCATACAAAATGAAAAAATCATCTATATAAAAAAAAAAGAATGACTTGGTATTTTAGTGTGCAATGTAAAATTGAATCACAACTAAGTCAAAAAGCAAGCTGATGATTTTGGTGTAGTTTTAGATGATTTCTCGTTTGATGAAGATTGGATAACTAAGAGAGAAAAACATAATGATTCATCAAACTTTGATTTACTTTGTGTCATTAATAATGCAACATGAAGAAAAAATAGTAAAGAAAATGAAAGTGATGAGGAAAAATTTTCTAATGATGCTGAAATGGTGAGTCATGGTATTGGAGATGATTTAGAGATTCAAATTGATGTCAATCTAGAGAATTCGAGTTTTGAGTTAAATAACATTGAAAATATTGGTATTGGTACTAGTAGTAGTACACAAGATACACACGCCATGATATTTTATTTTCAAATTGAATCAATTTGAAAAAGACTTAAAGTTAAGGATTTATCAATAGATAATGTTGCTCCAATACCCAACTAAAAGGCCACTACAGTACCAATAAAAAAAAAAAACAGTTGTCGTGACCGGACGATGAAGTGGATTTTAAAATTTATTAACTTCACATGACATGGGAAGCCATCGTTGGTAAGCAAAATGAACTCGATCCCCATTACCTATGATTTACTTGTTAAAGTTTTGCAAGCTTTGTATATCTGCTACTATTTTTTGTGGGTTTATGCAACACAAACTGGTAATTAATACAAAGGAATTTATAGTATTTCTTCAACGGTTAGAAAAGTTACGAAGGGCAATGCAAAATTAAGTAGGGTTGACTTCTCAGGTCTTCTACATTGTGAGTAGCAAGAAAATGAAATGCACATCACATCTCTGAGTGTAAAATGTTTTGAGTTCAATGCTCTTTTTGAAGTCGGATACATTCATCTAATAATAACCCAATTACAAGATTAGCTTTTCATAATATTGTAAGATCTTGCTTTCTAAATAAACCTATTTCCTTTATTTTTCTACCCCACAAATATTGTGGCATTGAGGCCACTATTCTTTGAGTGTACCATGTGCTTCCTTTTATTGTTCCTCCACTCCATGCATGTGAAAAGCTTGTCTCTTTTCTTCTTTTGATTCAACTCAAATTAATCCGTTGTAGATAAACCCTAATTCAAAAGCTAAAGCTAACTAAAGCTAACCTTCTCTCTATCTTCATACCCCTTGCTTTGTCTCTGGTCTTTCACTTTCGTTGTTCACATATTCTTGCAGACATCTCTCTTTACTCTTCTATCTTGGATTCCAAATCTTCGAAACCCATGTCTCCAATATGTAGTCACTTTGATTTGTAGGCCCTCTTCCATGCACATTATTTTACAGTATTTACGAAAGGGCGCCTAGGATATTCATTTTTGTGCAGTCATGGCACATTCATGATCTAGTCATCAAGCAACACAATATGGTGTGGGTCAATGTGCGGGGAAAAAAAGTGGTGAGGAATCTCTTTGAAGTTTCCCATCCAATACTCTCACTTTGCTCATTTTTTCTTCACACCAATGCAATTTTTCTTCACTCATGTCAGCCATTCTCAATACCCTAGAGACAAGTTTTAAGTCTATTAGTCCCATCAAGAACTCCATCTCTTCCTCCACTGTTAATTTTCTTTTCCTTATGCAAGTGCGAGCTCGGCGAAGATCTTTGAGCTTCATCTTTTTCTGCACATATATAGTATGTAGGTAGAACATTCATGGATTAATTTCAAAATGATATGCTCATATACCTTTACATGAGAGTGAAAAGTAGGATTATGTATTTATATATTTATATAAGCTTACTTTTTTGTTAACTTTCTTCATTAATTGGAGAAGAACAGGATCTACTGAACCCCTTCGATTTCGCCTAAAGAATGCCTTCAGAATCTGGCAGGTTTTCTCCTTATCATCCTTGAGAAAATCCATGAATGTTCGGATTCCGTCTTCCATTATCATTAGAAATGCAGCCGATGAAATTCTAGAGCCAAATTTAGCATCATCTTTCTGATCATCTTCAGAATCTTGAAAGAAGAAAATAAAAGAAATTAAGAAAGCTAGGCAAATAAAGATACATAAATGAAAAATAAGTTCCCTGAAGCCATACTAAAGATCCAATATCTAGATTTCAGATGAATAAAGGGAAGGGACAGGAAAAAGAACAACGAAATTGTGAGAATTACATGTAAATGGCTTGAACGTAGAAATTTTGACAACAAATCTTGAATTCAGGTCTCATTGTAGTGGAAGTTGTAGGAGTTTAATGGGATGCGAAAAGGTTTTTCTCCTGTCTAATCTAAAGGCCAAGTGAGACTTCCAATGACTTATATACCAAAAAAGAAAAAACAAATTCCTCTCTACCTATTAAAGAAAATTGTGACAACGCTTTGGATATGAACCCAAATTCTAAGCCTTTGGAAGGATTGAGTAATTAACCTACTCTAATGGACTCGATTCTTTCGTTTTCTCTTTCTTATGTCTCCTAAGATGATGAAATGTATAAAGGATTAGGCTTTACTTGAATGCATACCTCGATATTCTGGCACCAGGAGTAACTTTGGTGCTAAAAGCCTCATTCTGGCATAAACCTCAGGTCTCCTGCCTTGCTCATAAGGCTCATTTTCGACATATCTCTGCAAAAGGACTTGGAATTGCTGAAACTGTTGTGCAATATGTGCTGGACAACCAGGATCAAAGTCGCATTGCGAAGCTCTTTTTAGTCCAAAGTTCTTGTAGTTCCAATTAAGTGCTTCCCATGTTAAGCAAATTTGAGCTACATAGGCACCTTCCAATTCATGATACGGGTTCTGGCAGATGTCGGAAGGCTTCTTGTTTATGGTAGAAAACTTGTGAACAATCCTATCTGAAATTGATCTTGGATTCACATGGATGGACTTTAGAGACTCTGAAAACAGGTAGCACGTTTGAAATTAATTAGTAATTTGCTATAGTATGGATCAAAAACCTATAATTAATGCAGGAAACATTACATTCAATAGTACTCAATAAAATTACCTGTTTCATGAAGCTTTTGAGCACTAATTCTGTCTAGGTACATCATCTCCTCATCATATTTCTGGAACACTGTGTAGGATTCCCAACTGGGGCAACTTCTTCGCGACGAAGAAGAAAATGGATCTTCGGTTCCCGAGTCCTTGATTAAGCTCCTCCATTCAGAGGAGCTCTTAGAAGTTGAGCCTACTGTGCACGAGTCTCCAAATATTTCTTCCTCATCCCTTTCTTGAACTTGAAGTTTCCTCAGTTCCAATCGGTTTGGCGCATAAATCAGGAACTTTTCATCAACAGATATATTTGTATCCTTCAGCTTCTTATTTTCAATTTCTTGATTAATGCAGTCTTCTGCAAGAGAAAACAACATAAGCAATATCAGGAAAAATGGAAGTAGTATAAGTACAACATGTGACTAGTGTAACAAACTTTTCCTAGAGAAGCTAATATGATGCAAGTAGCCATATACCGCCACTGTTTTCGTCACTGTCCATGAAACCACTTTTGTGTAGGTCTTTGGTGATCGGAGCTGTGGGGCCCTGTTGATTTGGGACAGAATCATGAACCGAATCAATATCACTTGTTTGCATCTCTTCTTCAACCATATCTGCGTCACCATGTTCTGATTCTGAACCTGCTGAGGCAAGGACAGAAAGCATTTCATCACTAGCAAAACTATCATCTTGCTCTTCAAGAACGGCCTCCGGTGTGCTTACGAAATCTTCAACATGATTATGATTTGTATGAGTGCTGTTGTTAGGCATAACCTGAATTACTGATTCATATTCACAGCCATGGATTATGTCGGCCACAAGGTTATCTTTTTCCATAGACTGAGCATAGTAGCTATACGTTTCATTTTCTTCCTCCTCTTCATCAGAGAAATTAAATTCATATACATTTTGGTTTCTGCAGAACAAGAAACAAACAAACAACAAACAAACAAACAAAGTTAGCATATTCTTTTTTTCAAAGGGAGAGAGGTGTAGTTGGCATGAGACCTTTGGATTATAGGATAGCTGCCAATGAAGTTGATGAGCTTAAGGAGCAAAGTGGAGGAGAAGTAGAGGAAGAGAAGGAGAAGGAAGGAGGAGCTTGAGACGTTGTGGAACAACCTAGCAAGAGCTTCTCTTGAACATGTCATTTTCTTGTTGTTTGTTCCAAAAATGAGTACCTAAAAACTTTGAAAGAGCAAAGTGAACTCCTAGAAGAAAAAAAAAAGGTTTTCTTTGGTTAGCTTTCGTAACGTTTTCTTACAGCTTCTTGTTCTAATTTGGTTATTCTTTGCTTCAAAATGTCCTATACGTCCTACAGTGTCAAGTGCTTTACCTTGATAGTGGCCTAATCAAATATCATGGATGGTTTGTGACTAAATGATTAACCGTGATACACCACGGCCCAGATTAAGGTTTTTGGGACATTAAAAAAATATCAAGTGTTATTAATGGATTTTTTATAATTGTGATATATATACACACACTCTCTCTCTCCTCTTACATTATGTTTTTTTTTTAAGGTGTTTTGAGTTTATTTGAGCTTATTGGAAATTATTTTATGAGTTTAACGTATATAAGAGACTTTGTTAATTAATTGATAAAAGATAACAAATTATGCATTTTATGTTTTGGAACTTGCTTCTTGTGACAGATTTTTCACCAAGTTAGAGTTTTACAAGGTGAATGTGAGCGTAATCTAAGTTAAAGTACACATATCAAGCTTTCCATGAAGTTATCATGGGCAGAAATCCGAGTTCATTTGGACCTCTAAATAAACTTGTAAAAATCGGGTCGAAAACCTACTTGCAACAGAATTGTATGTTTTCACACTTAATATTCAAATAGACATATTTTGAACTTAAGATATCAAAATAAAACAATTCAACAACTTAAATTCATCTATACATTTAGGGATATAACTTTTATGAAGGGCTCCAGGTTAAACAAAATCATTTCAAAACAAATCTCCTAATGCAAAATAAAAGACAAGTTCTATCCCTTGATATGCTAAAAACTAACAGTTTGAGAGTCTTATCTTAATAAGATATCTTATAGGATTAGATGGATTTTCTCTGCAACTTGTAACCTCTTAATCTTTATCCTTAATAGCTTATCATAAAGGTTGTTTATTGGGACACAAAGAGGAAAAACAACCAGAATGTTCTTTGTCTACGGGAATTTTGGGAGAGATCATCTTTGCTGTTGGAATTTTCAAAGACCATGCGTAACTAATTCTCCATTTTAGTTTAAGAGGAATAGACGCCATCTCCATTATCAAGTTTTTAGAAGTAACGTTGACATTGTAATTCTTTCAGATTTAATAGCTAATTTTCTTTATTTTAGAATTATGCTATTGATTTCTGTTCAAGATATTGTTTTGAGATAACATGTATGCTTTCTAGTTTCTTTCAATCTGTAATTGCTGTTAAGGATTAGAGTAAGAAGTAAAAGAATAAACTTGATTATTGCATCTCTCATTTTATTTTATTATAGAAGAATAAACTAAATTAAATTGTTAAACTTTTGAACGGTTGCTTAAAATAAATTTTATAGACTTTGCTCTTAAGGCTACTAATGAGTGATTGAGAATATCTTTTCAATATTAAATTCATTTGATGATAATAAATTGATTAGAAAACTTTGTCTAATTAATCAAATGATAATCTCATCGATTCCCTTTAGCTTTAAGAAATATTGAATTTATTTGTTTAACTTGAAAGAATGTTTATTTTTACTTCTATGATCAACAAATTTATAACAATGGATGTATGGATCATTGAACTGAGTTAACAACTTATAAATTTATCATTTTTTTATTTTCAAAATTTCATTTCTTTAATTATTCAAATCCTCCATCATTTTTTATTTCATAATCTTGTAGGAAGATTAAACAACATTTTCCTTGGGTTTAACTTGGTCTTCATAATTATATTACAAAATTATTTTATTTGTAGTAGTAAAGTTATAATTATATTTTTTAGGTTTCGATGACATACCAATTTTATAGCATACAAAAATTAAACTATATGGTGATTGACATGGTTGATTTGACAAATCTAAAGATAACTCGGATGATCGATAAAAATATAGTTTAACTAAAAAAATCAAGACAACTTTAAAAAAAAAAAATATTAAAACGACAACATATTAGATTGACTCAAATCAACTAGGGTTAATTAATATGTCAAATACGCTACCTAGATCATGAGAACTTAATAACCCTATAGAAAGCAAATTAAAAATTAATTATTAAATCCAATTATCAATCAACCTAATATTAAAGGATAAAATTAAAAATAAAATTCAACTAAAAATTGAGCTGAGTCAACTCAGGTTAACCTGCTAAACCTAGATCACGAGACTGAGATAAACCTATAGAAAACAAATAAAAAAAAAATTACGAAGATCAATTCCTAATCAGCTTAATGTTGAAGGATAAAATTAAAAAATAATAAAAAGAGAATACAAAAAGCCACCCAAGTCAACCGACCAAATCCATGACTTAGGTCATCAGATCAAATAACATCATAGAATGCAAACCAAAATAAATTATAAAGGGGTAATTCACAATCAACTCAATATTTAAGAATAAAAATGAAATTTTTTTAAACTAAAATAAGACCAAAAAAACTTGAGTCAATCAACGTAACCCGCGACCCGAGCCATAAAAATATGATAACCACATAGAAAATAAATACAAAAAATATTATAAAGCTATGAAACCCAAGTCAAGGGATCAAGATAATTTCATAGAAAGAAAATATAAAAAAATAATTATAAAGTTCAATTTTCAATCAACCTAATGTTGAAGGATGAAATTGAAAAAAAATATCCAATTAAAAAAAGAATATAAAAAAAACTAAGTCAATCTAGTTATACTGCGGGTCAGATCAATTTTTTAAACGCAAAAAAATATTCAAATGTTATAGCTTGTTTCCATCCGGTTTTCCTTAATTGTTTTCATTAGGTTGAACATTGCAATGTGGAATTTTTTAGCTATTTTTTTTTAGTTCTTTAAAAAGCTAAGGATGAGTGTTCGAGAAGTAAAAGGTGAAAATGTATATTATCACGGAAAGCTAAAATTTGAGTGAAACATAAGTGAAGTGAAATCTATTCAATTGTAAACATATAAGAGAGTGTGTGAGGGATATAATTTCTTCTTACTAACTTATTTTTCAAATTTCAATATTTCATCCAAAAGTGAATTGTCATACCAAGAGGGGAACGCCGATAATTCTTTTATGTTAAAAGCCATGGAACAACATTTGGAGTGAATACAGTTGATGTTTGGCGAGATCATAGATTGGGTAGATCAATAAGAAACCAGGATTAATAATATGGAAGAAGGACTTTCATCTTCCACTAAATATGCTTTTAGATCGCTCATCCCCTAAAAAGCATGAATTTTTATCTTGATGCTCCCTAGGTTTCTATTCAAACCATTATGGATCCTAAAATCATGCCTCAACCCCTTGTGCATGTTTGGTCTAAACCTTCAATCTTTAAAAACCTTTTGTTGCCAAAATCTTCCCCCTTGACTGAATGAAGCCTACTTAAATCTATTTATATTTTCATCCTCATTCACAGTAACATACTCATTTACAAGTGTGGAAGCTCGTATATGTGACATTTTATAATTAAGAAGGTAAAAAGGTAAAACTTGTTGTTATTAAGTTAATTGATTATGCTATAATTTGATGGGATCTGTTTGTTTCTAGCATAAGGAGAAATCATGAGAGGCCTATCAAGACTTGAAAGGAGAAGAAGGCAATCATGAAAAAAGGTTTGTCCCTAGTCACTACTATAGAGATTTATATAAGAAATTATAGGGTTTATCTTAAGGATTGAAGGGTGTTGATGATTACCATAAAAAGATTGAGATTGTAATGATTTAGGTGAATATGGTGAAAGATAAAAAAGCCACCATGACTAAGTTTCTGAATGAGTTAAATTATGAGATTAAAAACGTTATGGAATTATAACACTATATGGAGTTAAATGATATGGTATATATGTCTAACAAAATGGAAAGACAACTTAAGAGGAAGGGAAATGGCTACCCAATCCAAGTCGAATATGGGTGTAGGTACAAATCTTATGAAGATAAGAAAGACATCTACATGGATAATCGGGGTAAATCTAAAACTCAAACCCTTTATAACCGTGATAAAAAAATGTTTTTTGTTGTTTGGGAGTAGGTTGCATTGCTTCATAATGTCCAAATAAGTGAGTTATGGTTATAAAAAGTCATTCAAAGGTGTAACAAAAAATGTCACCACTTGAGGATGCAAGTGATAACGATGTTGAGAATCTAGTTGAAGGAGAGTCACTTATGGTTAGGTGAGAATTAAATATGCAGGTTAAGGAGAATGATTGGAGGAGCAAAAAGAGAACATCTTACATACAAGATGCCATGTTAAGAATAAGTTATGCAACATGATTATAAATAGTGAGAGTTGTGCTAATATAGTTAGTATTATTCTGATGAATAAACTAAATTTGCATACAATAAAGCATTATAGACCTTAAAAACTTTAATAATTGAATGATTGTGATGAGGTGAAGGTGAAAAAATAGGTTTTAGTTTCACTATATATTAGGAAATATCATGATGAGGTGTTGTGTGATTTTATTCTTAAATATGTGAGTCATTTATTTTTGGGAAACCATTATAGTTTGATAAAAAAGTTATGCATGATAATTTCAAGAATAAATATTCATTTGTAAAGAATGGTAAATCTATAACTCTTATATCATTAACTCATTAAAAAATATATGGGGATCCAATGACACTAGAAAGAGAGAAAGAGAGAGAGAGAGTGTGTGTGGTCGATAATAGTAAAGGGAGTGAAACACTTACTTTAGATGAGAGTAGTGAAAAGAGAGGAAAGTTTACATTGGTTATGGGCAGTGAGAATTCAGATTTAGCCAAGAGAGAGGGAAATAATAAGCTAGCCATAAGAAGAGAACTTTTTTTTGAGAAAGTTAAGAGAAACATAAAAAAAAAAGATAGTTTGCTCATGAGAGAGAGGTTCATTCATAACATTTTTTATATTAAAAATCCTATGCAGATATTTTTGGTGTTTCTTTGCTATAAGATTATAATGGTGTATTGTCCCTAGACAGCGTCCCATATATTGCAGATTCGAGGAAAAATCTTTTTAAAGAGAGAGGGGATGAAGAGATTCAGATTGTGCTTTTATAATGTGCAATAAAGCTACATATCAAACCATAATTTCTTGGAGATTCGGTTTGGGTCAAGCTTGATAGTGCCCCGCAGGATTCCAGCTTGTTTATTGGGTTTTTGGTTCTGTTTGGATTGGGCATAATTTAGTTTTATTGGGGCTTGTGGGTTACTATTTTTCTAGCCTATTTAGATTGGTTCAAATTTGGTTTGGACCAGACTAAATTTGGTCTGGATAGTCGCAGTTTGGGTAGTTTGGTTTAGGCTGATTTTGGTTTGGTTTGGGCCATTAACTGCAAGTGATAGTTTAAGAAGTGACACGACCAAAAGATTGATGTCTTCTCCCAAGTGCAGGAGTGTCGAAGTAATAAATAACCCAGCAAGACCAGTGTCGAACCATAGGGAGGTCAATTGTATAAATTATAAACAACAACAACAACAACAACAACAACAACAACAATAATAAGTTAAAGAGAGCTTTGAGATGTGATATTGATGTAAGGATTAAACAAGGATAAAATAATTGTCAAGGTTAGAGGATCCACTAATGGTATTTCAAACAAGTATAGTATAAACTCTTTTTATTACTCAACTGGAAACTACACACAAAGGAGGTTCTAATCGGATTACAAATTGTTAACATGATTACATTAGTTATCTTATTCGAATAATGCTAATACTTGTAAATGTTGCCAGACATTCATGATTATAACTTATGTTAACAACAAATCAAGTTCCTTTCATAGAACAGGTGTCAGTTATACCATACGGTTGGGCTATGAAAGTGCCAAGTATTTGTTGTACCAAGGGTTATACAACATAAATCTAGATTAACCATTTAACAAGCAAAGTATTAAAAGTGAACAAGATAACAAATATAAAACATGTTAGTATCAAACATTAAGGTCCATGTTGAGTTTATATTATACTTATTCTTACACCATTAGTGTAACCTTTTCACCTTGACATGATAAACTTAGCTAAACGTAATGAAAGAGAGAAACATAAATAAACAAGGAAAGGAAATGAAAAAAAGCATAAGCAAGAGATTAATATAAGCAAAACTTAAGCATTACAAAATATAAAGAGAGAGTAAGAGCATGATCTTGATCTGAAAACCAAGATGCTAAATACATGGCAAATGCCTCCTTTTATAGGCCAAAATTCAGAACTATTGATTTGTTGACTAATTGATGAGTGAGTGGCCACATCTTGACTTGGTGACAGTTCTTATCTTCTTGTCTACCAAAAACGTCATTGATAACGTCATAATTTGAATAGACTTAAATCATGAAAGTTCTAGAAAATTGTCTCAGCTTTCCAGGGTAAACAATTGAGATCATTTAGACTTCTAGAACTCGAGATATAGGCTGAACACTGAACAGTGTCTGGGCTGCAGGACAGATTCAGACTTCTTCATTGTTGCTACAATTTGGACTTGAAAATGGCCTTGTTAAATCTTGGACTCCCATGAAAGTTGTAGGCCTATGTCTTACCTTTCCATCCATATAAATTAGACCTAAATCCAAGATCTACAGCTCCAAATATGACCCGATTACCGAACAATGTTATAGTTTGGACTGCACCAACATCTCTTTTCTAAGTTTGGCCATCTCTTTGTCCTTTCAATTTCAGTACTTCAACTCATCAATCAATTCTTTCATTTATGTGATAGACCTGCATTTAATATGAGCATTTACCATAAAATAAAGGTATCTTATATTATTAGATATGCTATTATAAAACATGCTTTAGTTAAGGAGTTATTGATACTTCAAGTGCAAAATGATGATATAAAACCTTGATAAAAATACACTTTTAAATACTAATCACACCCCCCAACCAGCTTATTACTAGTCCCTAGTAATCAAAGCGGTAAAATAGAAAAACAATTTGTAAATTCCACAAAACAAGGCATTCATCATTCAACTTCCATTAATCTATCCAGATAAACAAACTCTCATTAAATTTATATATTTGCTCAATACCTCTTAAACAAAATATTAATAAACCTTCCTTTTTATGTGCTTAATGTATAAAAACATAGATAATAGGGCTTTTATTGGAAGAAAACAATATTATGTTCTAATATTTAAGGTTAACTTCCTTGGGTTGGGATTATTTTTTTCTTTTTCTTTCTTTTTTTCTTTTTGAATATATATACATATAACTTAAAACACAATGCATATTTAACTCATGTAACGAGCTTTCGGCTAATGACTCCCAGACCAGTTGGTCTTAGGGCATTTAGGTGTTGAGACACCCCTACGAGCTTAGTAACTTGTATTGCAGATACTGATACATAGATAGTATAATATTTGATTCCCTTAAGCTTTTCTCCTTAACCCATGTAATAAGCTTTGGGCCAAAAGCTCCCAAGTCAGTTGACTTTAGGGTATTATCAATTTGTTTTTTTTTTGTTTTTTTTTTTTTGCAAATTATATACTATCCCTTTCCCTTAGTTGTTACCTTTAACAAAAGAACATAAATAATGTAATAATCCAATGTGTAACCCACAATCATATGTTAGAGTGTGTTTGTGAAGATGAAGGTTTAAAAATACTTGTTAAATGAGTATATGAGCAAAATCAAGTGATAACAATGCGAGAGTTTGTAAACCTGAATATTTCAAGAAGTATTCTACTAGGCCTTGTTATGAATATTGCAAATAACCATTAGAAAATGTTTACTAAGATGCGTCTCAAGAGTCAATAAAATTCTCCTTTACTCTGCTATCCTAGTAATAACAGTTTTGCCAAATGGTTTTTAAAAACAAAAACAGTTAGTTGGTTAGTTTTTTTTTTATGTCAATTACTGCCCTCTCCCCCAACCAGAACGAGACATTGTCCTCAATGTCATAAGGTAGAAAGATAGAGTATAGAAGACATCACCTGAAACAACGAACACTGACAAACCTGAAACACACTTAAACAAATATAAGAAATAACAAAATAAAATATTATGCTATTAATAAAACCAAAAGACACAAGGATTCACAAACGAAGGCTCAAATCCAATCTAAACTTTTTACGGCTTTCCTTAGTTGACCAATTTATGCGGCTCATGAAGGGATCAATTACAGGGATGAAAGATTGTAGTTGGTCAATCAATTGTTCAGTAGTAGCAGCAGAGATTATGATTTGACGTGCCGAAGATGTTAGAAATTCTTGTTCCACAGCTTGATCAAGAAAAGACAACAAATTATCATAAAAATCATTAATATTTAACAGACCTATAGGTTTATGGTGAATGTGTAATTGGGCCCAAGAGGAAATATGAAAGATCTCTTCCAATATGCCTAGACCACCTAGTAAGACAATGAAGGCGTCAGCATGGTTAAACATTTCATTCAATCGATCAGACATTGTGGAGACTTGTAGTTCCTCTCCAATTGTTTTTCCAATGATGTCCCCTTTTGCTAAAGCTTTGGGGACGACCCCCAAAACTTGACTACCTCCTAAAAATGCAGCTATTGACACACCCCCCATTAACCCAAGGCCGCCTTCTCCATACACTAATTGAATCTTTCTCTCAACTAGTACCTGACCAAAATGATTTGCTGATTCTAAAAACTCTTTTTCTTTCCCAGGATTGGATCCTCCGAAAACACAAATATTTCTGATGTGATGACTTGAGGAACCTGCCATTTCTACACACTTCTATATTTGTTGAATGTATGGGTTGAGTAGAAATGAAGGGAAGGAAGAGAAGATTTTATAGATGAGAA